>Ga0310696_10001266_pt1 | contig 37005 bp, 24 predicted proteins | sample AusTroGonzalo_MG_4_FD_203885 | JGI IMG/M metagenome (GOLD analysis project Ga0310696, IMG submission 203885) | Bovine rumen microbial communities from tropical cattle in Woodstock, Queensland, Australia - Gonzalo_02 (v2) (version 2) | ecosystem: Host-associated > Mammals > Digestive system >... | reverse complement strand
TCTTCACCGGCGGCATCGGCGAGAACGCCTGGTTCCAACGCGAGAAAATTTGTGAGAATCTCGAATGGATAGGCGCGAAACTCGATCCCGAAGCCAACCAGAAATACTGCGGCGAGGACGGCATCATTTCAACCCCCGACTCCACCACGAAATTGGTGGTCGTGACGACCAACGAAGAACTCGTGATCGCCACCGACACATACAACTTGCTGTAACCCACTAACCCACTAACCTAAAAAAAAGATGTCCAATCGGACATCTTTTTTTTTATTCCAGCACACGCTGCAAATATTCGGTTGTGATTTCCACCGGTCGGTAGATACAGTTGGTGAAATTGTGGTCATAGTATTCGAGCTCGTAGTACTCACTTCCGGACCAAAGCTGATGGAAACGTTCTCCGCAAGTGTACGGCACGAGGCGATCACCATTGCCGTGGATGATGCAGGCTTTGCCATGGTATTGTCCCGCTGTCTCGAAAATGGGCAGACGGAAAGCCGTCTTAAGGTATCGTCTGCCAATGGCAATACCGTTGTGCAGCACAAGACTGTCTGGGGGATCCAACGGGTTGAACTCGACACCGAAGAGGTTGCCCCGGGCGATGTCGTCGCGCACCGAGGAGGCCGGAGCCAACAACACCACGGACTTGATATCGTCAGGATGCCTGCCCGCAACCATGGCGGCCACCACTGCACCCTGTGAATGCCCCACAAAGGCTATGTCACCGACAAAGCGTAGGTCTTGGGCGTATGCCAACACCTGCTCTAAATCCTCGATTTGGCTGGGAATGGTCATATCCACAAACTTGCCTTCGCTCTTGCCGTGACCGTTGAAATCGAACTCAAGTACTGCAAACTCCTTCTTTACCAGACCCGATGCAATGCACCTCATCAACTCAAAATCATGGTCGCAATTCAGACCATGGCACATCACCACAAGGTCACATCGTTCTCCTTCTTTGAGGTTAGGTTTATACAATCTGGCCCACAATGTTCCCTTACTGCCATCGATAGAAATGGTATCATAATTCCCAGTAGGCGGTATCGATAAAGGATTATTGAAAATTTCATTCAACCTCTTCTCAACCTTATATGATAACACTGTGCTAACCAATACTTTTCCATCCGGACCAATAAGGTATATCGAGGGGATCCAGCGCACACCGTAGGCCTTGGCCACCTCAGACTGGTTCATCCGCTTGAGTTCGCTCACTTGGGGATAAGGAACTCCTTCTTGAGCAATATAGTTCTGCCATTTCTCCTTGTCCGTATCAAAGGAAACACCCAGAAATTCCACGCCATACCTGTTGAACTTGTCATAGAGTCTGATGATTTCGGGAAGGTCCTTGCGGCAATCGGGGCACCAGGAGGCCCAGAAGTCGATGACCACATATTTTCCCTTGGCAAACTCGCTGAATTTCACTGTTTTGCCATTAGGTGTTTGTAGCTGGAAATCCGGTGCGGGAGTTCCTGGTTTTAGCAGCTCTTGTGCGTATGTCTCGTCAAAATCCGTCACCACTTGCGCCTGCACGCACATGCAATACACCCAAATAATTCCCAGAAAAGTCAATCGTAATAATTTATTCATATTGCAAAATTAATTTACCTGTTGCCTATTGCCTGTTGCCTATTGCCTGTTGCCTAACACATTCATTATCAACATTAAAAGAACAATTCGCATTAAAGCAGCAAAAGTACCAAAAAATATCGTATCTTTGCACGCTTAAAAAAAGTTAAAAAGATGAGTGAACATATATCTTCGGCAATCGTGCCTCGCAGCAAGAAATCACGCGCCCGCTACAGGGTGGCGGTGATCGGCAGTGGGAGTTGGGCGACCGCCATTGTGAAGATTATCTCGGTCAACTTGGAACATATTCACTGGTGGGTCCGGCAGGAATCCATCGCGGAAAGCATTCTCAAATACGGACATAACCCCAGATACTTAAGCTCCGTTTTCATCAATCCGGAAGACGTCAAGGTGAGCACCGACATCAAAAGCACGGTGGCGCGGGCGGACTATGTCATCATTGTCACGCCGTCTGCCTATCTGCATAAAACATTGGAACCGCTGAAAAGGTCGCAGCTTTCGAAAAAGAAAATCATCCTCGCAGTGAAGGGCATCGTGCCGGAAACCATGCAACTGATCAGCGATTACATGCAGTCGCAGTTCAAAGTGCCTTTGGATCAGCTCTGTATCATCAGCGGACCGTCGCACGCGGAGGAGATTGCGCAAGAGAAATTCACCTTCCTGACGGCCGCCTCCACGAATACGGAGTTAGCGGAAACGGTGGCGAAATTCTTCACCACCCGTTATTGCCGCACCTCCGTCTCCAATGACGTGATGGGCGCGGAACTCTCCATCGTCCTGAAGAACATCTACGCCCTCGGTGCCGGCATCTACAGCGGTCTGGGCTACGGAGACAACTTTATCGCTGCCTACGTGGCCAACTGCGTAAAGGAGATGAAGTACTTTGTATCAGAGGTTTATCCCAACGAAAACCGCCACATTTCCGACTCCGTTTATCTTGGCGACCTATTGGTGACAGCCTATTCCACCTTCAGTCGCAACCGCCTGTTCGGCATCATGATCGGCCATGGTTTGTCCGTGCGTGTGTCGCTGCTGGAGCTGCGCATGGTGTCCGAAGGCTACACTGCCTGCCGCTGTGTGCACGAAATCAACAAGAAAATCGGGGCTGACATCCCCATTGTGGAGACCATTTACGGCATTTTGTACGAAAACAACAATGTTTCGTCCGAAATGCAGCGCATCGCCGAACATTTTGTGTGATGATCCGTTTCCTGCAACATTCCGAAATCGATCCCGTCAAATGGAACCAGGCCGTGCGAAGCAGTCTGTCTCCTAATGTATTAGCTGAATATGAATTGTTAGATTTGCTCACGGGTGACGACACGTGGCACGCTCTGGTCGATAACGACTACGAAGCCGTGATGCCGCTTCCGACCCGTAAAAAAGGAGTGTTAAAATATGTTTATACACCGTTCTTTTTACCGCAAATGGGCATCTTTTCTGCATATCCCGTCACGGACGATACCATAAACCGTTTCTTCCGCGAAACTGCCAAACATTATGTGTTGGCCGATATGCTGCTGAACAATAAAAATACCGTGGATGGAAAACAGGACTTTCATTTCGTTTCATATTCCATATCTTTACAACTTGCTTATAATGAGCTATATAGCAAATTCCACGAGAACACGAAACGCAATATCAAAGCAGCCCAAAAACAACAAAGTCGGGTAACCGTGCAGGAAGAAAAAGTGGCAGATATTATCGCATTGTTCCGAAACAACCGAGGACAAGGGGCAGAGGTTCATTTTCGCGATGAAAATTATGCAAGATTACAGCGGGTCTCCGATTACTTACTGGAACACAACCTGTTAGACATTTACGGTGTGCGCACAAACGACGACAGACTGGCTGCTGGCGCCCTGTTCGTAAAGGACGGCAACCGCCGCTGGTTCTGGTTTTCCGGCCGCGACAACCAATTATCGAATAGCAAACCCATGTTCCTTTTGCTTGATGCTTACATCCACGACCACGCGGAATCGGACCTTTATCTCGATTTCAACGGATCCTCCAATCCGAATGTGGCGAGATTATACCAGGGCTTCGGAGGAACCAGATACCCGATTCCGTTCCATCGGGTCTATAAAAACAAATTCTGGCGACTGCTTTTGACAATCGCCAGAAAAGGTTCTATGCAATAATTTGATTTTTAGTAGCGATAAGCGTCCGTCTTATACGGACCTTCAACCTTCACCCCGATGTAGTCGGCCTGCTTCTGCGTAAGCTTCGTCAGCTTGACGCCGATCTTGCCCAAGTGCAGACGGGCAACCTCCTCATCTAAGTGTTTCGGCAGGTTATAGACACCCACTTTGTACTCATGCTGCCACAAGTCGAGCTGGGCCATCACTTGGTTGGTGAAGGAGTTGCTCATCACGAAAGAAGGGTGACCCGTTGCGCAGCCCAAATTCACGAGACGGCCTTCCGCCAAGATGAAAATGGAGTGACCGTCGGGGAAGATATACTCATCGACCTGCGGCTTGATGTTACGCTTGGTGATGTTCGCTTGGCTTTCGAACGCGCTGACCTGTATCTCGTTGTCGAAGTGGCCGATGTTACAGACGATAGACTGGTCTTTCATCTTGTTAAGATGATCCATCGTAATCACGTCGCAGTTGCCGGTACAAGTGACGTAGATATTGCCCTCGTCGAGCGCGTCTTCCACCGTCTTGACCTCGAAGCCTTCCATAGCGGCTTGCAGGGCGCAGATGGGATCGACTTCGGTGACGATCACGCGGGCGCCATAGGAGCGCATAGCTTGGGCACAACCCTTGCCCACATCGCCGTAGCCGCAGACCACGACCACCTTGCCGGCCACCATCACGTCAGTGGCGCGCTTGATGCCGTCAGCGAGGGATTCGCGGCAACCGTATTTGTTGTCGAATTTGGACTTCGTCACGGAATCGTTGACGTTGATGGCAGGGAAAAGCAGTTCGCCGCGCTCCATCATCTGATAAAGACGGTGTACGCCGGTGGTGGTCTCCTCGGAAACGCCCTTGATTTCCTTCACCATGTTGTGCCAATGGTGCGGATCCTCTTTCAGCACTTGCTTCAACGTGCTGAAAATCACAGCCTGTTCGTGGGATTCAGGTTCGGCATCCAAAATTGTCGGATCGTCTTCGGCCTTGCAACCGAGGTGGATGAGCAGGGTGGCGTCACCGCCGTCATCGACGATGAGTTGCGGACCTTTGCCACCGGGGAACGACAGGGCGTTCACTGTGCACCACCAGTAGTCTTCGAGGCTTTCGCCTTTCCAAGCGAAGACGCTCACACCGTTGTCGGCAATAGCGGCGGCGGCGTGGTCCTGCGTGGAGAAAATGTTGCAGCTGCACCAGCGCACTTCCGCACCAAGATGGGTCAGCGTCTCAATCAGCACGGCCGTCTGGATGGTCATGTGCAGCGAGCCCATGATGCGCACGCCCTTCAACGGTTTGCTGTCGCCGTATTTCTCACGGATAGCCAGCAGGCCCGGCATCTCCTTTTGGGAGACATCAATGTCTTTGTGTCCCCATTCCGCCAACCCCATGTCGGCGATTTTGTATTTCAAATTACTGTCAATCATATTGTTATAATTATTGTTAGTTTTTGCATTTCAACAAATAAAACGCGGATGTGGTGAAAAAGTTCCGAATCCACGGCAATTTTGCGATAAAAGTATTCAGTTTACGCGGCTTCAGATGGAATTTCTGCTCGTAATGCGGATTGATGAACCACAATTGCTTGTTGATAATCTCGAAACCCGTTGCTTTCGCCAGTTGTTCGAACTTCTCCACGGGCATTTTCGAACGTTTGATACTGATCAACTCATCGATTTTGCCTTGATTTTCCTTGCCAAGTTTAAGCAAGCCCCGATATATTGGAGTAGGCAGCAGGTGGATAAACGGAATCTTGCACAGTTTGCTTTCACAAATCTGCTGATGACCGCCGAAAGGCATCTGCCAGGCGGGGAATCCGAAGAAAACAATGCCATTTTCGCGCAGCAAGGGGATGATTTTCGTGAAGAACTCCTCTTTCCCCTCTGGTTCGATGTGTTCTATGCAGTCGTGAACCAAAACAAGGTCAAAAAGTTTGCTTTCATTGGATTCAGGTGGATAGTTGAGGAAGTTTTCGGCACAGAAATCACCTTTCTGCCCCTCTTTGGCAAAGAAATTCTTCGCATTTTCAATTTGCCCGACATTCAAGTCGATACCTTTCACATAGCATCCTAACTCTGCGAAAGGCAAAAGATTGCCGCCTTCGCCGCAACCAATCTCCAGTACTTTTGTGTCAGAAGTGATGGAAATATAAGGTTTTAAATAGTCAAGATAATATTTTCTGGTCGTATTGGCTAACTCCGTGAAATATTGCCATCTATCAAAATGACGCTTTTGCATTGATTCTGTTTTACTTCTTCAACTTAAATTTTGAACCGCCCATTGAGCTATTCGCGTGTAATCCTCTCTTCTTTTTCGTGTTCTTTCAAAAATAATCTTTTGAAAAGCACAACTTTATTGAACCCATAGTAATTTTTCAAACGGGCGGCAAAAATACTAAAAATCTCATTAAAAAATGTATCTTTGCCGCTTGAAATTTTTAAATTGTAATGTTATGGCTATCACGAAATTAGATCAATTAGTAGAATTAGTAAAATCCAAACCGAAAAAAAGATTGGTGGCGGCCAATGCCAACGACGCGCACACCATTGAGGCAGTGTATGCTGCTGTGGAACTGGGCGTTATTGACGCCACCCTCGTGGGCAATCCCGAAGAGATCGAGAAAGTGTGCAAAGAGCACAACTTCGACATGTCGAAATTCACCATCGTGCCCGAATATGTCGACACGAAGGCTGCCACGAAGAGCTGCGAACTCATCAATGCCGGCGAAGGCCAGATTCTGATGAAAGGTCTGCTGCCCACCGACAAATACATGCGCGCCATCCTGAACAAGGAGAAGGGTCTCTGCCCGCCGAAAGCCACCTTGTCGCACGTGACCGTGATTGAGAACCCGGCTTACCACAAATTGCTCATCGTGGGCGATGTGGCCGTGATTCCAGCTCCGGAGTTCAAAGAAAAACAAGCCATCCTCAAATATTTGGTCGAGACGGCCAACGCTCTCGGTATCGAGAAACCGAAAGTGGCTTGCCTGGCCGCCACGGAGCAGATGTCTGTGGGCATGCAGGCTTGTGTTGACGCCGCTTTGCTTGCCGCCATGGGCAACCGCGGGCAACTGGGCAATGTTTCCGTCGAAGGTCCCATCTCGTTGGATCTCGCCATCGACAAAGAGACGGTGGAAATCAAGAAATTCAAGAGCGAAGTGGCCGGCGACGCCGACTGCCTGCTCTTCCCGAACATCGAGACGGGCAACGTATTCTACAAATGCTGCACCAAATTCAGCCACGCTGAACTGGGCGCGTTGTTGAAAGGCGCCAAGGTGCCGTGCGTGCTTTCCTCCCGCGGCGACAGCGCCAAAACGAAAATGTATTCCATCGCATTGGCTGCCTTGATGGCTTAATTCTGAACTCGTATGATGGAGATTGCGGCCATTTTCAACTTTATCGATTTTCGCATCATCGATGTTTTGGACATCCTGATTGTGGCAATTCTGCTTTTTGAGCTCTACAAGCTGACAAAAGGCACTGCCGCCGTGAAGATTTTCTGGGTGCTGGCATTGATTTTTGTGATTTGGGAGGTGGTTTCCTATTTCCATTTTACCATGCTTTCCAACTTGATGGGCGAGCTTGTCAGTGTGGGCGTGCTCGCCATCATCATCCTTTTCCAGCCTGAAATTCGCAAATTCCTGCTCTACATCGGAGACGGGCGGCTGATGCGCTTTTTCAGTGATCACTTCGCGAAACAGACCAAAACCTCGGAGTATGCAGAAGAAATCGAGGCCGTGAAAAAAGCGTGCCGGCACATGTCCGCCAACATGACCGGCGCCTTGATTATCTTTGCCCGCAAAACACCGTTGGATGAATTCTTAAACACCGGCGAGGTGATTGACGCTAAACCATCGGCAGACCTTTTGGAGAACATCTTCTTCAAAAACAGTCCGTTACACGACGGAGCGGTAATCATCAAGGATCATCGGATTACTGCGGCACGTTGCATTCTGCCCGTGTCAAAAAACCGCGACCTTCCGCAAGAAGTGGGCTTGCGTCACCGTTCTGCCTTGGGTGCCACCGAATTCACCGATGCCGTGGCGGTGGTCGTTTCCGAACAGACCGGCAACATCTCCGTCTGCCACGACGGCAAGATGACCCGCGACCTCACCTCGTCCACGCTGCGACAAATGCTGGAAGAAATCCTGACCAAGGAATAATGACGATTGACTTTGGCTGGCCATCAAAAATATCAAAAAAGGAGGATCTTTCTGCAAAATTTCCTCCTTTTTATTTTAGGGCCGACAAATTTCAAACCTCGTTAAACATTCGAAAAAAAAACAAGTCGCAATATTGTTATTGTTATTCATGTATGAAAAAATATATCCTTCTGTTAGGCTTTTTCTTTTTGATATTCAACGCCTTACATTCACAAGAAAACAACCAAAAGAAAACCTTCACGCTTGAAGAGTGCTTACAATACGCTGAGAGTAACAATTTTTCTCTCCAATCCGCCAATATCAATGTCTCATCCGCAGAACTGAACTTGAAACAGGCTAAACTGAATATTGCACCATCCATATCAGCCTCGGCCACACAAAATGTCAGTTTCGGTAATTACGAGAAATCCGTAGGTTGGGGCGGCAATTACGGCATCAACGCCGGCATGACCCTTTTCAATGGATTGAGCAATGCTAACAAAATCAAGCAAAGCAAGTTAGAGGTGGAACAGTCGCAACTGCAATTGGAAAACAACAAGAACAACATCCGCATTTCCGTGATTCAGGCCTTCCTGGCCATCATGATGAACGAAGACTTGTTGAGCTACCAAGAGCAAGTGCTGGCGACCAGCAAAGAGCAGGTGGAACAAGGTGACCAAAAACTCAATGTCGGCCAAATTCTGGAAAGCGACTCCAAAATTCTCCATGCGCAATACACTTCAGATTTATACAATTTCGAGAATATCAAGAACAATATTCGAGTCAATTACTTAAAACTCAAAAGTTTATTATCAATCGACCCCTTTCAGGATATTTCCATTGTCCGTCCCGACAGCACCACTTTGTTCAAAAGTCTGGAACTTCCAACGTTGGAAACTCTGATAGAGCGTTCCATGGCCTATCTGCCGCAGCTCAAGATGAGCGAAAACGAAATCACCAATGCGGAATACGACGTGAAAATCCAGAAATCCGCCTACTATCCCACCCTTTCCGCCAATGCAGGCATCAATACCGGCTACAACGGCTCCAATCTGACCACACCCAATACGGGATGGGGCACACAGCTCTGGCACGGCCTCAGCGAAAATATCGGATTGACACTCAACATCCCCATTTACCAGCACGGTTCTGTGAGAAACAACGTCAAACTGGCGGAATACCGCGCTGAGCAGGTTGAATTGGACCATAAAGAAACAATGTACCAAATCGGCCAGGAACTGCAACAAAACTATTTGGAAGTATTGAGCGCACAAAATGATTTCCTCGCTGCGGAAGCCAAAATGCAAGCTTACCTCGACAACTACAAAACCTACTCGATGAAGTTCAAATACGGCTCCGTGACCGCCGTTGAACTCATCCAACAACAAACCGACTTCTTGGATGAACTTAATAATTTCATGCAGACAAAATACACGTATGTGCTGAAACGGAAGATTTTGGACATCTATATGGGAGTTCCTGTCACGTTGTAGGCAAGAGGCAACAGGCAACAGGCAACAGGCAAGAGTGTTTAGTGAAAAGTAATCCTTAAGTAGTCCCGAAGGGACAAAATGCACGAAGTGCAATTAACCCCACATTGCGGCTTCGCCTTATGTGGGGTAGTCAAAGTCAAAAGTCAAAGTAAATCGATATGAAGAAATCAAAGAAACTCTGGTGGATCATAGGCATCATCGCGGCGATAATTATCGCCATAATCCTGATTTTCACCTTGAAGAAAGGAAAGAAAGGCGAATTGCAGGTGATGACCGAACGCAGCCGCAATGACAGCATTGAGGTGACAGTGACCGCCACCGGCGAGCTACAACCTGTCTATAAAGTCGATGTAGGTACGCAGGTGTCAGGTATCGTGGAACATATCTACGTGGATTTCAACTCCGTGGTGAAGAAAGGGCAACTGCTGGCCGAGCTCGACCGTTCGAACCTCAACGAACAGCTCACCCAAGCGAAAGCCAGTGTCTCGAACGCCCAAAGCAACCTGACGTTGGCGCAGCAACAGTACGACCGCATCAAGACGCTGTACGACAACAAGGCAGCCACGCTGGAAACTTACGAATCGGCTGTCAATTCGCTGACGTTGGCCAAGAACCAGCTCAAGACAGCCCAATCGGACCTTTCACGGGCACAAACCAACCTTTCCTATGCCACCATTTACTCGCCCATTGACGGCGTAATCATGGACAAGGCCGTGGAGGAGGGTCAAACCGTGGCCTCCTCGTTCAACACGCCCACGTTGTTCACCATCGCCAACGACCTGACCCAAATGCAGGTGGAGGCGAAAGTGGATGAGGCCGACATTGGCGAGGTGAAAGCCGGTCAACCTGTGTCCTTCACTGTAGATGCATTCCCGGACGATGTCTTCACCGGCACGGTGAAAGAGGTTCGTATCAACCCGACGGTGACCTCCAACGTGGTGACCTACACCGTCATCATCAACGCGCCGAATCCCGAGAGCAAGCTTTTCCCAGGCATGACCGCCAACGTGAGCATCACCACCAAGAAAGAGACCGGCGTTTGCATTCCACTGACCGCCCTGTACGCTTCGGTTGACCCTGAATCGATGAAACTGTTGGAGAAAAAGGGCTACACATTCAAATCGCTGTATAAAAATCAGGAAGAGCTCACCCAAGGGCTGAAAGATGTGACGAAAAAGACCATTTGGGTGAAAAGAGGAGAAAACACCTACGAGCAAGTAAGTGTGACCGTGGGGTTGAACAACGGCGTGAAAACTTTGATTCCGGAAGGCTTGAACGAAGGCGACGAAGTGATCATCAGCGTCAGCGAGGCAATGGAGGGGATGCCGGGCAATGGTCCGGATGGCGGCAGCTCCAACCCGTTCAAGATGGGTCCGCCGCAACGTAAAACCAGGTAGGGATGCACCTGCGTGTGCGTCCCCCACAGAAATAGGACAATTATGGCAAAAGACATATTACGAGTAGAGAAGCTGGAGCGCGTGTTCCGCGTGGGCAGTGAGGATGTGCACGCCCTGCGCGGCGTCTCCTTCACCATCACCGAAGGCGAATTTGTCAGCATCATGGGCACCAGCGGCTCGGGAAAATCGACGTTGCTGAACATCCTGGGTTGTTTGGACACGCCCAGCTGCGGCGACTACATCATCGACGGGGTTTCTATCAAAAGCTTGAGCAAGAACGAGTTATCCACCCTGCGCAACCGCAAGATCGGATTCGTGTTCCAGAACTACAACCTGCTGGCGCGCACCACGGCCGTGGAAAATGTGGAGTTGCCGTTGTTCTACAACAGCGACGTGCCCGCCAAGGAGCGGCGCGAGCGTGCTGTGGAGGCCCTGAAACTGGTGGGACTTGAAAGCCGCATGGAGCACATGCCCAACCAACTCTCCGGCGGTCAGCAGCAACGCGTTGCCATCGCCCGCGCGTTGGTCAATGACCCCGTCATCCTGCTGGCAGATGAGGCCACCGGCAACCTCGACACCCGTACCTCTTACGAAATCATGAGTCTGTTCCAAGACCTTCACAGTCAAGGCAAAACCATCGCTTTCGTGACGCACGAGCCCGACATCGCCACCTTTACCACCCGCAAAATCAAGCTCCGCGACGGGCAGATCATCGAAGACGCACCCATCAACACGCAATCGGCGGCGGATGCGTTAGCCGCTATCAACCTCCAAAAAGAAGAGTAAGCTATGAACATCGGAAACCTCATCAAAATAGCCATCAGCTCGCTGTTCCGCAACAAGATGCGCACCGCCCTCACCATGCTCGGCATCGTGATCGGCATCGCGTCGGTCATCGCCATGGTCAGCATCGGACAAGCCTCCACCCAAAGCGTCAAATCGGAGCTCTCCACCATGGGCTCCAACATGATCATGATTATGCCCGCCCGTCAACAGCGGGGCGGTGTGGATATGGGCATGTCAGCTTCCAAATCGTTGGACAACAAAGACCTGGAATCCCTGGTACAGAACACCCGCTACGTGGCTGCCGTCTCGCCGATGGTCAGCAGCAACAAACAGCTGATTTACGGCAACAACAACCACAGCTGTTCCGTCAACGGCGTGTCCGCCTCCTATCTCGACATCCGCAAATACGAAATCGCAAGGGGCGTGATGTTCACCGAAGAGGACGTGAAACGATACAACAAAGTGTGTGTCATCGGGCAGACCGTGGTGAAAGAGCTCTTCCCAAATGGAGAGGATCCCCTGGGCAAGTCCATCCGTTTCGGGTCCATTCCCATGACCGTCATCGGCATTCTGGAATCGAAGGGACAGAGCGGCATGGGCGACGACCAGGACGACGTCGTTTTTGCACCTTACACCACCATCCAGAAGCGATTTTTGGGCATCACCTATTTCAACATGTTGTTCGCTTCGGCCACCTCGGAAGAGGAATCCGAACTGGCCGCCACGGAAATCACCTACATTCTGCGTAGCAACCACGGCATCAAGTCCGGTCAGGATGATGACTTCGACATCCGCACGCAGGAGGAGCTGGTTTCCACCATCAGTTCCGTCACGGGTCTGATGACCACCCTGTTGGCTGCTATTGCTTCTATTTCACTGATTGTAGGTGGTATCGGCATCATGAACATCATGTACGTCACGGTGACGGAGCGCACCAAGGAGATCGGTCTGCGCATGGCCATCGGGGCGCACAACCGCGACATCATGCTGCAGTTCCTCTGCGAAAGTGTCATTTTAAGTCTGATCGGTGGCATCATCGGCATCATTTTGGGGCTGATTATCGCTTACGTGGCCTCCAAGCTGATGAACATGCCGTACGTAGTGAGCGAAATGGCCATCTTCGCCTCCTTCATCGTCTGCGCCCTCACCGGCATTTTCTTCGGCTGGTATCCCGCGAAGAAGGCCGCGAATATGGATCCTATTTCCGCGTTGCGGTACGAATAATCGGCGAATTTTGCGGATTGTTCTCGGTGGATTTTTTCACCGATATGGTTTTTCTTTTGGAAATTTGTATTTTTGCGGGTTGAAAAAATAATATCACTATGGGCAAACTAGCATTCATACTCGGATTCATACTCTCGGTCTTTCCCGCAGATGCCACAGAGAACAGAAGGCACATCCATGTTGTGCGAAAAGGCAACAAACGATCACATAGGGGGAATACGGTGGCAAAAATTTGGATTGAGAAAAATGGTCAAAAAGACATCGAGATAGCTTGGTCTGAGTTGAGTGCAACGGAAGAAGCAGAAATCATCAAAGCAATAGATGACCATTGGAAAGAGTTGAATAGACTGATTGACAAGGTTTTTGATGGAGAGAAAATTAGGATTAAAAAGATAAAATAACAGACAGTATGTGTAAATACAAGGATACCAATTTAGGAATAAAGAAACTGGACTTTAGTATGAAGCGCGGCATGATGGCCGTGTTTTTGACTGATGGCCGTGTGGTGATGGTTCCCATCTCCATGTTTCCAGATATAAAGAAACTAAGTCTTTCGCAGCGTGAGGATTACATGATTATGGACGACCAGTATTTTTCCTTTGATGCGATGAGCAAGATTTACTCCATCAAAGATGTGCTGAGATATTGAACGGAAATTTGTATTTTTGCGGCGGCAAGATAGGAGCCTCGGCATACCTGTCGTATTAAAGCCGTCTGAAATGGCGAATCCTTGCAACAAACGAACAAATAACAGTTGTCATATTGATAAATGACAAAAGAAAAATAAGTAATAACGAAACAGAACGCCTATGAGAAAAACAGCATAACTCGTTTATGCACACCATAGAATAGAAAAAAGCGAAGTAGCTTATACACTGGATTCCTGAAACTTGGACACTTTCAGATAATCTCCCAGAGTAAAGCGATGACGCTCCGCCTTATGGCGTGGGCTTTACTCGTCGTAATTGGGAGATTTAGGTAGTCCAAGACCTCAGGAATCCAATGAAAGCGAAAAAGTGCCACGCTTTTTTTGTGTGCGTAAATTTCATATCATATCCTGGCACATCTTTAAAATTAATTATCATAAAACCCGATGGTGCCGGATGGAAAATAACACGGCAAACAACAAAATGAAGAAAAAGAGCATTATTTTTGCTATTATTGCAATTTTATTTGTTGGATTCAGCAGCTTCAAATTAATAAACCACATTTATGCTACCCCGCAACAGGAAATGTCATCTACAAATTGTGAGGACGATGAAAAAATAATTGATCAGAAAAGAGTCCATGCATATTATTGTGACACCCCCTCTATTGTTATAGATGTATATTATTGCCCTTCTTCTGGAAGATTCTATGCAAACATGACATCACCAGAGAGAAGAGATAGAATGACAATTAGTAGAATGAGAGGTGGTAGTGGTAATGCATATGTTTCATACAAAGGATGTGACACCTATTTCTTCTATATTAATGATTCAAGATGGTAAATCATTTTGTGGCGGATATTCATCATCCGCCACAAATTATAATAAACAAATATAAGAATATAACATGAAGAAAATTTTAATATTGATGCTTATATTAGGCATTATGTCTTTTGTGAACGCGCAGAATATCATCCAAATTAACCAATCAAGCAATAGTACTAGCACCAACTCAAGTAATTCTAATTGCGATTTCAAGATAAATGGTGTATGTTCATCTGAAGATATTGGAGGAGTTAGTTTAGAGAGGTTCTACAATGAAATTATTCCAGGACAAGAAAACGCCCCATGGCCAAACTATTATGGTTATGCAGAACTTACGAACTATAATAATTTCACAGTGACAGTTCTAATAAAGGTTGCTTTTGAATTCAGAGACAGTTATCAAGAAGAAACATACCAAGTTGTAATCCCTCGTAATGAAACGCGAAAAGTGAAAATCAAAAAGGGCAATTGTCCTGGATGTTATAGTTTACTTGGTATGATTGTTCGTAGATTAAAGAATTAGAAGAGTTGTGATGCGCACTGTGTTGAAATAGAGTTACATGTATCTATTCAACACTCTACATCTCGCTTCGTTTTACACCTTTAAAAAAGATATAAACCCGTAGCTATTTTCTGCTATCTTATGTTATTCGTGAACTTATCTGTTCTTACCTACAAAATTTGGCAAAAACTAATCCATACTGTTGCGTTAACTTTTTAAATCTTGTTGTAACTCATTGATAATATACAAATTATAGCAAATATTGTCAATTTCGATTTGAAATCAAGTGGTCCTGCGTGTGCTGAAAGCACGAAATCCTAATAACCCCATACTAAGGCCGAAAGGCCGCAGTGTGGGGTTGGCGGTGTGCGTGCGAGGCTGCGTGCCAGAGGCACGCTACTCCTCGATTCGCAAATAGTAGCGTGTCTTCGACACGCCGCCTCCACCTCTCAGCCGCTACCGCCCCACACTGCGCTCCACTTCGTTGCGCTTATGTGGGGTTATTAGAATAGCGTGCCTCTGGCACGCCACGATTTCATCGCAACAGCTAACAACTAAAAGCTAACAGCCAAATGCCAACAGCCAATAGCGAAAAAATAGTACTTTTGCCGCCGCAAAAAATCGAGAGAAATGGAGCAGAAAAACAATGTTAAAGAGCAGATTATCGCATACTTAATGCTTATCGTCGGCAGCTTCCTTTTTGCAGTCGGCGACGTGATGTTTGTCAACCCCTACCTGCTGGCCCCCGGCGGCACCTATGGTCTTTCCAACGTGCTGAACACCGTATGGCCGTGGAAAATCAGTTACTACGCCATCTGCATGGACATCCCGCTGCTGCTCGTCGGCACCTGGATTCTCGGTCCGAAGTTCGGTTTCAAGACCATCCTCTCCACCCTCCTGATTTTCGCATTCACTTGGATATTAGAGACTTTCTGGGGCTATACCCCCGTCATTCACGAAGGTATTGTGGATGCGGCAACCATGCCTACGATGGTACAGATTTTGGATAGCGAACAGTTCTTCATCCCCGACTACTTCTTGAACACGGTGGTGGCCGGTATCATCTACGGTATCGCCATCGGCCTGATTTTCAAGTCAGGCGCCACTTCCGGCGGCAGCGACATCATCTCCATGATCATCCACAAATACACGAAAATCTCCCTCGGCACCCTCGTGATGGTTGTCGATTCCATCATCACCCTCACCACTTTCATCGCCTTCAAACAAATCCACCTGCCGATTTATTCTATCATTCTGATATTCATTGAAGGCAAGGTAATCGACCTTATTGTGGAGGGTTTGAAGACCTACAAGACAGTCTATATCGTGACCGACAATGTAGAAGCGATGCGGAACTACATCCTCAACGACCTCCATCGCGGCGGTACCCTCTTCCTCGGCCAGGGCCTCTACGCCGGCACCGAACGCCCCATGATCTACGTCTCCCTCGAACGCGCCGACCTCGTCAAGCTGAAAAACAACCTCCGCCACATCGACCCCACTGCCTTCGTGAACGTCATCGACAGCGCGGAGATTATGGGACAGGGATTCAAGGCACTGCCGACGGAGGAGTAATAGACTTGAGACTTTTCCAAGAGGGCTGTAAGCCCGACACGTGTCAACCCAGGGTGAACGCAGTGAGCCCTGGGACACGAATGACGATAATGATACGATGAACGACATTACGAACATAGCAGTAATCCTTGCCGGTGGCAGTGGCCAGCGGTTCGGTTCTGCGCTGCCGAAACAGTTCCTGCCGTTGGCGGGGAAAACCGTCATCGAGCACAGCATTGAGGCATTCGAGCAAAACGAAGGCATTGACGAGATAGCGGTGGTGATGCACGCCGACTATCTGCCTCAGATGCAGGAGATAATAGACCGTAACGGCTGGCAGAAGGTGCGCAAGCTGCTCCCCGGCGGTGCGGAACGCTACCTTTCCACGCTGGCCGCCCTCAACGCCTACGAAGATCGTTCCGACGTCAACCTCATCTTCCACGATGCAGCCCGTCCAGCGGTAAGTCAACGTATTATCAACGAAACAGTTACGGCATTACAAGAACACACAGCCGTGGCGGTGGCCATACCGGCTACAGACACCGTTTTCGAGGTTTCAGAAGATGGCGGGTTTATTACCAGCATACCGTTACGCAAGCGTCTGCGCTGCGCCCAGACCCCGCAAGCCTTCCGCATCGACGTCATCCGCGAAGCATACCGTAAAGCATTAAAAGACAAGGATTTCACTAGTACCGACGACTGCGGCGTGCTCCTCCGCTATTGTCCCGAAGTGCCCATCTTCATCGTCCCCGGCGAAGTCTCCAACATGAAACTCACCTACCCCGAAGACACCCCCCTCCTCGAAAAACACTTAACCCTCAACCACTAACCCTTAACCACTAAACCCTCAACCGTCACAACACCGTAATACTGCCCGTCACGCGGAACGGCCGTCCCGCATAATCTGTGTATTCAATGATGTAGGTATAGACGGTCTGGTGGTAGATCTTTCCCTTGTATTCGCCGTTCCACTGGAAATTCTTGTCCGTGGAATAGAACACCAGCTCACCCCAACGGTTAAAGATACTGATTTCGAACAAGTTGATTGAACCCTTCGAAAGCTCCGGAATGAGGAAGTAATCGTTAAGGCCGTCACCCAATCCAGGCGTGATGGCGTTGGGGAGATAGAGCTGATACACGCAAGGCTCAATGACATAACGTGCCGTGACACTGCAGGCGCCTTCCGAAGCCGTGACGGTATACGTGCCGGGGGCCGTCACGGTGATGTTCGGTGTCACCTCACCCGTACTCCATTCGTAGTCCGTCATATTCGTCACCACAAACAGCTCCGCCAACATATCCTCACAGAAATCAGCCGTGGGGCTGACAATGCGCAACGCGGTGTCAATGACGGTGATTGCCAACCGCACCACACTGTCGCAACCGTCAACGGTCTGTAGATTGAGGAGACGGGAAAGGGTATCCTCCCCGATTGTTTCGGAGGCCGGAATTGCAAATCCGTTCTCATAGTAGCCAGTACCTTCGCAAATTTCGGCAGTGAGATCGGTCTCCTGCGGTTCGTGGATATCAAGCACCAGCGTCACCGTACTGTCACAGCCATGAACACTGGTATAATGTATCCAGGAGGTCAGCGTACCTAAACCTACTGTTTCCGTCTCCGAAATGTTGAAACCGTGTTCATGGTAAGGATTTCCCACACAAATATCATCATAGAGGGTATCACTGTAGACCGGCCACACAGAGATGTCCAGCGTGTCGCTGTAAAGCGTACCGCAATCGGTACTAATCCATGCGCGACGCAGATGGAAGGAACTGGTCACGGGTGTCTGGAACGAGTAATTTTGGGTGTTGTTCGTTCCCTGCAACGGAGTCCATGACGTGCCATCGCCGGAAATCTGCCACTGATAGACACAGCCATCGCCGGTGGCCGCTGTGCCGGTAATCATGCTGAGCGTATCGCCGAAACAGAGTGTCTGCGGACCGGAGATGGTGCCCGGCAACATCTGCCCGTGCAACGTGTTAAGCGTCACCGAGACGGTAGCTGAGCATCCGGTGGCATCCGTAACGGTGAACGTGTAATCACCCGCCGGACGGTTGCTAATCTGCGTGGTGGATGACACAGAGGTTCCCGCCCCGTTCGTCCACTGGTAGGTCAACGGTGAGATGCCGCCCGTAACGGTCGCCGTGGCCGCACCGGTGTTGTCGCCGTAACAAACTATATGGGTAACATTGCCGATGGTTACATTGAGGACATCCACCGTCACGGTGTAGGTCAGCACACTGTCGCTGCCATGGACAGTCTGCAATGAGTCGGTAACAGTCGCCGTGGTCGTGAAGGTATGCCCGTGCCATGTCAGCGGCACCGCATTGGCGCAAACAACCGTATCAAACGACTGGGAATAGTTCATGTAAACGTAAACTTTCTCCAAAATCACGGAATCGCAGCCGTTTTGGGCGGAAAGCGTGTAGCTGAACTGGAACTCCGCCGGTGAACCATTCGGGAATGTGGTGTCCGCCGGCGCAAAATAATAGGGCAGTTGGCTCTGCAAAAGCTGCAGCGTATCGTGGCTATAATAACTGTTATTCACGGTCAGATTGAGGGTAGCCACGCTGTCACAGCCTACTGAATTCGTCAGAGTGTCCCTGTAGACACCTGTCTGGGTGTAAAGAGTGCCGTTCCAGAGGAAGCTGTCGCAGACTGTCGTGTCCGTGGTGGATTGGCTCGGGCTGGTGAACGCAACAGCGACGGTGGACTCGGAGGTGCAACCACCCGCATTGATGGCCGTCACAGTATAGTTACCCGCAGCCGTCACGGTAATCGTCTGTGCCGTATCGCCGGTATTCCAGACGAGAAGAGCCGCGGTATCCACGCAAGTGGCGACCAGATGCGCGGTATCGTCCAAGCAAGGTACAGGCTGACCTGTGATCGTTATCAAAGGATTGGGGAAGACGCTCAAATTGATAGCAACGGTGCTGTCACATCCATGCGCGTTGACCCCGGTCCAAGTGATAAGCTGACTTTGCGTGTAGGTGGTTCCGCTCCAGACAAAACTGCCGCAAACCGTCGTGTCAAAAGCCACGTGGCTCTGCGCAAAAACGTTGAGATTGACGATGGTGTCGTAGCCACAGCCATTTTCATCGTAGAAATGGACAGTATAGGCCACAACGGTGTCGTGCAGCAAGTCGGCAGGCGGGGTTATGACGAAGGTGGTCGTGTCCGTCATCGTCACCCACGGGCCCTCCACCGTTATCGCAACCATTTCCGTGTTGTTCTGGGTGGAGAAGGTGGAGGCCAACGCGAGCTCCCATCCGAAAAGATAGCCGTTGTCCATCGAATAACCATCCATCACTTCAATGTACCAAGAACCATTCAGCGGACAACCAATCAGACTTGCGAATGATTGGTCGGGATGGTAGAATTTTGTTCCCAAAGCCACATTGGAGGAGTCAAAGCGACCGTTGTGCGCATTGGCTGAGCGATAAATCAAGCTTCCATTTCCGGGTGCATACGTGTATCCTTCAGAAGTGTTGTTTGACCAACAATAGTTCCACCCCGTGCCCGGAGCGTTATACAAATAAGTAGAATCGCAAGCATGAATACCCGAAGTGGAAGGTGAATAGGCTATGCCAAAATCCGTGGCACTAGACGCATTATTTCCGTTTTGCCAATACCGGGACTCTTGAGGAATCTGGGAACTGCAATCGGAGTTGGCAATTCCTTCGAATCGGAGAATATCTGCCTTTTGACCATTGGGACAGGTGATATTGATATAGATGTCCGCCGCGTAGGAGTGTTCCATATTGAGCCGCACATAACGGATGTCATTGACAGAGGTCACCGTGGAACCGGCGGCAAAATCGATAAACGTCAGCGGCGACTGGTAGGAACAGCCGTAAGGAGAACAATATACTCCGTCAGGCAGGAACACCGTATCCGCCATCGAGTGCGTCTCCTCAACGCCACCGACCAGGAAATTAGCACCTGTATGATAGCCCGCCGTGATCGTATAGCTGTTGCCCGCGCACATATCCGGCAGATTGACGTTCACCAGCGGATCCACCGTCACCACGTTGCCAACATGGAACGTGTCCGCAGCGATGCAACCAAATTCGTTGGTCACCGTCACGCTGTAATTGCCAGAGGCATAGACGTTGACACTCTGCGTTGTCATGCCGTTGCTCCAGAGATACGATGCGGCACTATCGGCAGTAAGCGTGGAATAGGAGTCGGCACAAAGCACAGAAGGTCCGGAAATGTGGGCGGTGGGACTCGGCAGCGTACTCACCGTCATGGTCACTATACTGTCCACCCCATTGGCGGCGGTCAACACAGCCGACTGCACCCCCGCTGCGGTAAACGTCTTGCCGTTCCAGACCAGCGGCAACACGTTCGGACAAACCGCGCTGTCGGCTTCGGAAGTCACATTGTACAGCACCGTCAGGACGAACGTCAACGTGCTGTCACAACCGTTAACATTGGCCAAATGCTGCGTATAGACGCCCGCAGTGTCGTAGGAATAGCCGTTCAGTTGGTAAGGCAGACTGTTCTCGACCACCGTGTCAGCGAAGGTTCCTTCCGTCGGATAGGCCACCGTCACCGTCATCACCACCGTACTGTCCACGCCGGAAGCCGTCTGTATGGTGACAGAATCCGTGCCCGCACTTGAGAATTCCACTCCGTTCCAAATAATCGGCAACAGACTGTCGCACACGACGCTGTCCATCTCCGAATGCACATTGTACAACACCGTGAGCACCAGCGTAAGTGTGCTGTCACACCCGACGGCGTTGTCAAGATTCTGCGTATACGTGCCCGACGTATTGTACTCAAAACCGTTGATTGAATAGGGAAGTTCGTTTTCTATCTCACTGACAATCAGCGTACTGTCAGAAGAAAGTTTCACATTTACCGTCATCACCACCGTGCTGTCCACCCCATTGGAAGCCACATAGACCACGGAATCCGTTCCCGCCTGCGCAAACGTAAGCCCATTCCAGATTACGGGTAACAGACTGTCGCACACGACAGTATCCAACTCCGTGCGGACATTGTACAGCACCGTCAGATGGAGCGTGATGGTACTGTCGCAACCAGCCATATTCATTATGACTTGCTCGTGATCGCCTTCAACGTAATAGAGACTGTCGTTCAACGGATAAGGTAGGTTATTCTGCAAGATGGTGTCGTAAATCTCACTTTCCGTGGGCAATCCCACCGACAAATGCAGCACCACAATGCTGTCCGCACCACTGGCGGCCTCCAACGTGTCCACAGCGACTCCAGCCTCAAACCAGACATGACCATGCCACATCGCCGGAAGCATGTTTTGACAAATCATGGCGTATTGATGCATAATCATGTTATTCGCCACGTACAAATGAATCGTCAGCAGACTGTCGCAACCGGCGGCATTGGTAATATGCTGGAAATAGGTGCCCGCTGTATCGTAGCTAACCTGATTGATTTCGTACGGCAAATCATTTTCCACTATGTTGACAACGCTCGTCCCACTTGTATTCGGATTAACCGTGAGATGCATCGTCACCAAACTGTCACAACCCTTGGTGGTTTGCAAAGTCTCCGTATACACACCCGTCTCCGTAAGGATTTGGTCGAAGAACCACAACGTATCGCCTTGGCAGATGGTGTCTGCCTGAGCGATATAGTAAGTCGGATTGACAACGAGTGTCAAGGTGACGACACTGTCACAAGTGCTGCTGGATGACAATGTTTCCGTATAAACGCCCGGCGTCGTAAGGATTTGATTGAAGAAATGGAACGTGTCGCCCTCACAGATAGTATCCGACACTGGAATGTTGTAAATTGGGTTAACCGTCAGGGTTAAGAGGACAACACTGTCGCAGCCGCTGACGGTTTGCAATGTGTCGATATAATCACCACCCTCGGTGAGCGGATTCCCATGGAAATAGAACGTGTCGCCTTCACAGATCGCTTCTGAAACCAGTACACCGTAGGTCGGGTTGACCGTTAGCGTCAAGGTAATCACGCTGTCACAACCCTTGGTGGTTTGCAAGTTCTCCGTATATACGCCCGTCTCCGTCAGAATTTGATCGAAGAACCACAACGTATCGCCTTGGCAGATAGTGTCTATCTGAGCGATATAGTATGTCGGGTTGACAACGAGTGCCAAGGTGATGACACTGTCGCAGTGGCTGGCGGACGACAAAGTTTCCGTGTAGACGCCTGTTGTCGTAAGGCTTTGATTGAAGAAATGGAACGTGTCGCCCTCACAAATAGTGTCAGCCACCGTAATATTGTAGAACGGGTTGACCGTCAGGGTTAAAAGGACGATACTGTCGCAGCCGCTGACAGTTTGCAATGTGTCGGTATAAACACCCTCCTCAATGAGCGGATTTCCATGGAAATAAAACGTATCGCCTTCACAGATCGCTTCCGACACCTGAACACGGTAGGTCGGGTTGACCTTTAGCTTCAAGGTAATCACGCTGTCACAACCTTTGGTAGTCTGCAACGTTTGGGAATATTCTCCCGTCTCCGTCAGAATCTGGTTGAAGAACCACAGCGTGTCACCTTGGCAGATGGTGTCCACAATGGTAATATTGTACGTCGGATTGACGGTCAAAGTCAAGGAAATCACACTGTCGCAGCCAAGGGCCGTCTGCAATGTGTCGGCGTAAAACCCCTCTTCTGTAAGCAGTTGGCCGAAGAAGAGAAGCACATCGCCTTGGCAAATGGAGGCCGAAAAAGGAATACTGTAGGTCGGGGTGACGGTCAGATTCAGGATAATGACACTGTCGCAGCCCGAGGTCGTTTGCAACGTATCCGTGTAGACACCGGGTTGCGTCAGCATCTGGTCGAAGAAGAAGAACGTATCTCCCTCACAAATAGACTCTTCCAACGGGGTTGCGTAGACACTATTGACATTCAAATTCAGGAAGAGGATGCTGTCACAACCGGCGACGGTGAACAGCGTGTCGGCATAGACCCCGGAAGTATTCAACTCCTGACCGCGCCAGAGATACGGCAGGGTGTTTTCACAGACTGAAACGTATGAAGTATCCTGATATACAGGGATTTCCGACACCTTCAGCACCTCTATGCTGTCGCATCCGCAAACCAACGAATGGGAAATCGTGATTGTATCGGCACCATTGAACGTATGTCCATGCCAAATCACCGGAAATGTATTCGCGCAAATTGCCGTATCAAACGGGTAAATCACGGACAGGTGCATCGTCACCACACTGTCGGCGCCGTGCGTCGTATATAACAGGGTATCGCTGCAACCCGCGTGCGTAATCGTCGGCCCATTCCACACGTACGGCAGTTCGTCGGCGAAAACCGTATCGTAAAGATCCGTATGTTTATGGGTATAAATGTGAATGTAAATCGTTGTATCAAAGAGACATCCGTTTTCGTCCGTCAACGTGAACGTATACCCAACAACCGTATCGTTCGCCAAATCCTCGGGCGGAGTGATGATAAAGGTCGTATCATTAGAACCGTTCCCCGTCCATAATCCCTCAAAGCCGATTTCCGACACATGTGCGTAGTGCGTACCGCTCAAATGCTCCGCCACCGAAAGTTCACATTCAAAAATATAGCCGTTGTCGCCCTGAATGCCGTCAATCACCTCAACTGTCCACTCTCCATTGACCGGGCAACCCACCAAGCTGTCAAACGGAACATCCGGATGGTAAAAATTCGTGCCGGCCGCCACATCAGAAGAATCCACCACGTACTTGGTCAGGTAATCGACTGTATGGATGTGCACGTTTTCAGGGTCGTAAATCAGGCTACCCACACCCGGAGCATACTGATAACCCTCGGACGTGTTATTCGACCAGCAGTAATTCCACCCTATACCAGGTTGATTATCAGGTAGATTCGGGTCACATCGATTGCCATAGTCTGACTTCCAGTAAGCATATCCGAAATAAATCGAAGTAGTGGTATTATCAAAATAGTTGTTCTGCCATCCTATGTTTGAAGGACTGATGGAATCCAGACATGGGGAAATACTGTTTCCACTGAACTTCTTGAGAATAACTGCACTTTTTCCACTGGGGCAGGTCAAATTGATGAACAAATCCTTGATCCAAGAATGTTCCATGTTCAGCCGGATATAGCGTATTTCGTCTGCAGAATGGATGACGGCCGTTTCAGGGAAATCGGAAAAGGACATGGTTGCCTTGTAGGAGCAGCTTAGCGGGTCGCCGCAAGGCTCGCCGTCGGGCAGAAACGTGACCGTCGAATAGGTAAGTGTGGACTGCGGCAGCTGGTACTGCAAGTTGTTGCCCGCCATGATGCCGACGACCACGGTCTGCGTGTCGCCCGCCACCATATCGTCCAAGAAGCCATCCACGATGGGGCTTTCAACTTCGAAAACATGGAATTCTGCGGATTCGGCCTCGCAACCGCCCGCAAAGGAGGCAGTGACCGTGTAAACGCCTGCTTCCGTAACGGTAATGACCGAATCTGTCGAACCGTTGCTCCAAAGGTACGATTGCGGCTGCGCGATGGCGACGGCCGTTAGCGTGACCGTATCGCCAATACAGAGATTCTGCGATCCGGTAATCTCGACCGACGGAGTGGTGACGACATGAATATTCACCGTAATTAGACTGTCACAACCGTTAATATTCGTCAAAGAATCCGTTAAAGTAGTGTCGGCGGTGTAGGTGACGCCGTTCCAGAGAAGGCTACTGCAGGCTGTCGTGTCAATGGTGACGAGGTCGCGGGCGTAGAAGGTGATACTCACCATGGTGTCGTATCCGCATCCGAACTGGCTGTGACAATGGAAGATATAGTTAATCGTTGTGTCGTGAGCCAAGTCGACGGGTGGCGAAATGACAAAAGAGGAATCGGTGGTCGCCGTCACCCACGGACCTTCCACCGTTGTGCTCACTACATCGGCATACTCCACTTCCAAAATATCTTCTGCCAAGGCCAACTCCCAACCAAAAATATATCCGTTGTCAATATTAGCACCGTCCATCACCTCAATGTACCAGCTCCCATTCAACGGACATCCAATCAGACTGCTAAAAGACTCGTCAGGATGATAAAACTGCGTTCCAGTGGCCACATTGGAGGAGTCAAAAGACTTTGGATATACGGGGACCGACCAATAATACGTGGGGGTCGCATCAAGATTGGGAATCGCATTGCAGTCCCTGTATATCAAACTGCCGGTGCCGCCTGCGTAAACGTATCCTTCAGAAGTGTTGTTGGACCAACAATAATTCCATCCTGTTCCAGGCGCATTATTGGGACGAGTGGCATCACAAGGATGTCCTGAATCATTTGGTTTATAGGGCAATCCAAAATCCGTGCCTTGGGCTGCATTATAGGCATCTTCAACATCACTCTGCCATCCTTTTGAATTATCGGAGATTTGAGAGGAACAAAGAGTGTGTTCGTATCCTTGTTGATGATCACCCCATTTCAAGATATCCGCTTTCTGCCCGTTAGGACATGTCAAATTGATGTAGATGTCCCCGGCAAACGAATGTTCCATGTTTATCCGCACGTATCGAATGTCATCCACACTGTTCACTTGGGCGTTTTCTTCATAACCGGCAAAAGTCAGCGGCGAACGGTAGGAACAGCTTGGCGGATCGCCGCAAGATACTCCGTCGGGGAGAAACACGGTGTCATTCAAGGCCAGGATGGTTTCGTGTGTGACAATGGTGAGATTGCAGGAGGCGGAATGACCCACGGTGACAAAGGCATTGTCCCCGGCGCAAATGTCGGGTATGTTAATGTCGGAAATGCCGTTGACCTTCACGGAGACGACTTTGAACGTGTCCACCGCAAGGCACCCCGATGCGGGAGTAGCCGTCACCAAGTACAATCCTGCCGAGGAAACGGAAATAGTCGGTGTGGTGTCGCCTGTACTCCAAAGGTAGGAGATGGAGGCGCGGGCCGTCAACACGGCGGTGGAGTCGTGGCAGAGAAAGACGGTATCCACCAAGGATGGAACTTTGGTTACGGTCACTATATGCGATGCCGTTCCGCTGCAGCCGTACGGCGACATGGCGGTCACGGAATATTCCGTGGTCTGCGTCGGATTCACCGTGATGGTTGCGGTGGTGTCGCCCGTGCTCCAAAGGTAAGTCGACTCATAGGTGAAGCTGCGCACGGCACGGACACTGTGAACGTTCATCTTGGAGGAAGTATGAAAAGTACCTTGGTTAAAATGAATTAGCCAAGCTTCTGAGTCATTTTTCTCGGCACTGCTCCAGTACTGATCTATCGTCATTTCCGTGCCACCCGCTTCGATAATGGCGGAGGTAACGAAGGGCAACCGCGAATACAGCATAGAGAGCTGCGCCGGAGAAGGAAGCACCCACCCATGAGCGAAATCCACCACCCCGGCTGCGTAAGTCGTGTTGCTATTCTGATAGTTACGTAGCGCCTGCGTATTCGCATACCCTGCCGTGTCGTACAGCAAGCTTTGGTATTCAGAAGGATCTTGATTGGCGAGTCCCGGCACATCGGAAAAGTCGCCCCACATACATGACGTGGGAACATCTGTCAGGGCCACCACCCAACCGCCGCTGCCGTCAGGGAGGAGGTAATAGACGATGCCCTGGCTGCCATCCGGCGCAGTATAGACATCCCCTACCTGGTAGGTCTGCGCGGAAAGCATCCCGAAGCACAACATCCATAATATGACCAATATTCTCCTCATAATCCATCAAAAATTCCGTACACTACGCACCCTAAAGGCAAAATACTTGGACCAGAACGTTAAGTTCCCTACACTACTTACATTAAACGCCAGGCTCTCACTACATTCTGTTGACGTCCAATAGTAAAAAGAGTCATCCATCGGGAACGGGGTTCCGTTCACGATTTGCAACGCATTGTTCACCCTGACCATTTCGCTAAAGAGCAACCTCATCTGCCCAGCCGAGGGCATATACCATCCATTTTCGAAATCCACCGCATGTGCCGCCGGACAGGTGGAAAGATCCGTCGCGGCAAGAATCTTCTGTGTGTTGCCGTAACCATCTAGATCCATAATGGCTTCACGGGCGTTCGCATAATTGTCCAATGTGGAGATGTCCACATATTGGCTGGTAGGACTCCATGCCGCACTCAATTCTTGATCGTGCAGATGCACCACCCAACCGTGCTCACCGGAATTATCTACGTAGAAGACCACCCCCTTGGCCGTCTTGCCCAAGTTCGGTGACCACGAGGAAGGCTTCACAAAAGTGCCGTCCGTGCAGAGAATGTCACCGACCGCCAAAATCGGGGCGGCATACGCATTGATTGCCGAGGCCTGCAGGGTGATGTCGCTGTTCTGGCACACCGTGTCGGCGGTGGAAGTAAGGGAGACCTCCGGCGTTTTGCCGAGCGTGAGCCGCAACGTCACGGAACTGTCACAACCGTTGGATGCGGTATATTGTATCGTGTAGAAACCACTCTCAGTATAGTTGGTGCCATTCCACGTGAAGGTGTCACAGGCAGTTTCCACCACGACCGTGTCAAAGGTCGGTTTGGTGTAAACGGTGGTCGTGGCCGTACCAACACTCTCATAATCCGCCATCACGGTCACGGTGTAGTTGGTCGTATGTTCCGGAGCCACGGTAATGGAGGACGACCCCACACCCGTACTCCAAACATAGAGCGGATAGGTGAAACTACGCACGGCGCGGACACGGTAATTGCTGCTCTTGGGCCAATCGTTAATGTATCCTGAATACCCCTCCAAAGCGAAATTGACAGCCCAAGCCCAAGTAGCATTTTTCTCGGCGCTGGTCCAATAAAAGGCGTTGTACAAATCAATACCTCCCGCCGCCACGATAGCAGGGGAGACGAAAGGCAGCTGCACATACAACATCTGCAATTGTGCGAGAGAGGGCAACACCCAGCCGTTCTCAAAATCCACCACACCGGCAGCGTAGGACAGATTGTCCTGATAATGGGCACGAATCTGCTGTGTGTTCGTATAACCAGCCGTGTCTAACAACAAAATCTGAGAAGATTCGAAATCCTGATCGGCTAGTCCCGGAACATTGGACGGATTTCCCCAGACGCAATCCGATGCCGTAGCGTCTTTTAGCGCGACCACCCAGCCGCCACTGCCGTCGGGATGCAGATAATAGACAATGCCCTTGCTGCCGTCCGGTGCGATGAACAAATCACCGACCCGCAAATGCTGGGCCGTGAGACCGCTCCAAACGCCAAGCAGCGCAATTGTCCATAATATGTTTCGAATAAGCCTCATTCTCAAAAGTTTCTGACACTACGTATTTTCTCAGGATAAGTTTTATAGTCATCCCGCGCACTACTTCCATACGTCATATTCCAAGCACGACCATCGGCAGCTTCCGTGGACGACCAGTAGAAATAGTGTTCATTCAAATCAAAAGGAGTGCCCCCCGCCACTGTTAACGAAGCGTTCAATGTCACAATCTGCACATGGAGCTGAGTCAACTGACCAATGGCCGGCAAATACCAGCCGTGGTCGAAATCCACTGCCCAAGCGGCCGGAAAGTGTATCGAATCACCCGCCGCACGCAACTTCTGCGTGTTGCCATAGCCGTCAAAATCCCCGATAGCATCACGGGAGTTGACGATATTGTCCAACGTAGGAACGTCATCGTTTATGTACTCACTCGGACACCACGGATACCCATACTGAGAGCCTTCGAGATCATGCAGATCCATCGCCCATCCATGCACATCCGTGCTATCGACGAAAAAGACAACACCCATGGCCGTCTTTCCGGAGGCGGCGAAATCGGAAGGTTTCACAGTGGTGCCGTCAGTGCAGAGAATGTCGCCCACAGCCACGAGCGGCGCCTGCGGAACGGCAAACTGCTCCGAATTCTCAATTACAGCCTGCAATGTGACACTATCGCTAGAACACACCAAAGTGTCACCGAGAATCGTCACCTGCGGTATATGTGACACCTTCACAAAAATACTGTCGGTGATGATCGGACCGCATATACTATTTAGGATTTCCACCCTATACCAACCGCTTTCACCGTTTTGGGGAATCACGAAATCAATTGTCTGAGAATCGCTGCTGAACCCGTTCGGACCCGTCCAATGGTAGGTTGCCGGCGGCGGGAAAGTGAATGCGGTGAGATGCACAGAATCGCCTTCGTAGTGGGTTTGGGCTGCATTATAACCCTGCTCCCACAACAGGCTTTCATACGTGAGCATTGCCGCCGTCACATTGATGGAGAAGCTGGTCGAACAGGAGTCTGTCACCTGCACCGTGAACAGTTGGCCTACCGTCATGGGCACATCTTCGAAAAGCCCAGATGAATTGGAAGCTATAACGGTACCGCTTTGGTCATACAACGTATAGACATAAGGAGCTCTTCCGTTGACGGCTTGCGCTGTCACGACTCCTGTTTCCGATGAAGATCCGCACAACAAGGCGGAAGCCGTTTCAAATACAAGATGGGAGAATGCAACGGTGATGGTATCGTAATGGTAGACATTATCGGTACACCAACTTGCACAATTGGTGTAGGGATAGTTATAAGCATAGTTGGTGATGACGTATGTTCCCGGGATAGTAAAGGCTATCACGTTTCTTCCGTGCAAATCTCTGTAGTCGTTACCGCCTTGTGAGGAATAATTTGAACACGGATGGTCTGGAATGGTATCCTCGGGTATGTCATTGCTGACTTCAGGGTTAATAAAATACATGTGACTCTCAAGGCCTGTGGATATTTGCGTGTACACAATTTCGCCACAAAGCTGCTGTATATCATATTGCGGAGCGGAAGAAAAGTAGATGGTGTCGTAATAATAGCCAGCCCATGAGTAGGTTATCGTATCCACACCGCAATCCGTAGTGACCTCGAAGGTGTAGCGTCCGGGAGCCAGGCAGACAGAATCGCGGACGGTGGCGCGCCACCCGTCCTCGTAGGAAAACTCCACGTATGTAGAATGGTTGTTCGGGTCGTCGGGCGTGACCGTCCATACACCGTTTTGTCGTATCGCTGTGAAATTGAACTGGTTATACAGAGGACTTTCCATCAGGCGAAGGGTCATATTCCGGCGAAATGTGTTGGCATCCACCCTGTGCTCCTGAATCCACAAGTAGCGATCCGCGCAACAATGGTCTTTCCCGTCATCGTCTTTGTCGTTATGGCACTCAAACTCAAAAAGCAAATCATCCACAGATTCTGCCTGGTAAACCAATACGGTATCTTTATCTGCTAACGTACAGCCTTGGGCATCCGTCACCGAGACGTACACGTGGATGCTCGTGTCCGCAAAGAAGGTCTCCCAAGTACCCAGTCCCGTGAATTCATCCGACTGGCTATGTCCTAATAACGTGGAATCCGGCAAGGACCAAACATTATACGAGAGCGGACATCTGTAATAACGAAAAGGTACATCGTAAGGATAAAAATCACCACCGTAAATGGTCTTTCCCGCTCCCTTCCATGTATTACATCCAATTTTATATGTCTGCGTGGACTCCCCATTGAGAAGATGGGTAGCACAGGTGTCATGAATGATCGTATCTTGCTGATAAACCACATCCATCGAATCAGAGAACCCGAACTGGGGAACAAATCGAAACGAATACGTCATCAGCGTGTCATGACACAAATCATGCAACTGCATCTTGATGGTATCGTAGAAGATATTACAATAACTCGGGAACGTGTCATAAACGGTAACCCATGTGGCAGGACAGCCAGGGGAGTACATGTTTTTCCATTCGGTAGTGTCGCCTCCCGGATTGATAAAACGATACAGCAGGATGCTGTCCATATAGGCATAATTATAATTACACCAAATGGCACTGATCCCTGAAGGATATCTTCTTTCGAGTATGAAAGGGACTACGGTTTCGTCCATACAGCTTGAAAGATTAGATCTCACAAGTCCCAAATACCGGATAGGCTCATAATCCGGTATGCTGAATGTTAATGGCACAGTATACCCGCATGAATCGGATACGTAAATAGAGTATGTCCCTATGGGAAGGCTGTCGAAAGTGTAGTAGTCGCGATAGTTTGCGGCATAAGGATTATTGCCATTGTTGGCACGATGATAGAACACCCTATGCCTGACCGTATCCTGCTGCTCATCCAGAATGGTCACGGTATAAGGGAAAGATCCCTGGACAATGCGCAACTGTATGCGCCCCACGTCGGCACAATGGAAGGAAGCCCGAAAGCCATATCGTTCCATATCTCCGTCATTATCGTAAGCCACATTGGTAAGGGCATTGGTTTCCAAATAGTTATATGATGTCGTAATCTGAACATTGCAGAATGTAGTATCCACTAGCGCGTAGCCGCCTTGTGTGGGGACGTTCGCGGTGACGCCCACGCAATAGGTGCCCGCAGCCAAAAGGATGTCATTGCTGTAATCGTACTGCACCCCAGCGCTGGCAGTGTTCTGGTAGTGGTATTGGACATTGTACAAGGGGTATTGGGCAGTGTTCACCGCATTATGGGTCTGAGGATCGATCAGTATTTCGTTGCCGTTGTTGTCCGCCAAGGTGATGATAAGATGGGCATCGTCGTAACAATTTCCGGAAATGGTTTGCACGGAAACATTATACGGGAAAGGTTGCGCGAATCCGCCAACCATCCACAACACAGCCAATATCACAGCCAAAAGCCTCTTCATATTACATCTTGCAACGTTTTACACATCGGTTTTTTGCCTATCAATACACTCTCTGTTTTATATTTATACAAAATTGCAAACATACACTTTTATAACGAAAAAAGGTCGTCTTTCCTTGGGTTTTATAAATACTTGATTGTTAATATTTTTTGGTTAAAGATTACCTTGTGCCCTGAATCTTGAAACTTGCAACCACAAACCAAAAAAATTGTATCTTTGCCGTTTTCATTTAGATTAACAAATAAACGTAAAATACTATGAGTGAAGAGAATAAAAACATCGTCATTGAAGAGCTGAAGCAGTCGGAAGCACTGCTCGAAGGCCATTTCCTGCTTTCATCGGGTCGTCACAGCGACCGTTACTGTCAGTGCGCCAAGCTGTTGCAATATCCTGACAGAGCCGAGCGCGTGATTGCGAAAATCACCGAACAGGTGAAAGGTTTGGGCATCGACATGGTGGTGGGTCCGGCCATGGGCGGCATCATCGTGGCCTACGAACTGGGCCGCCAGTTAGGCGTTCCGGCCATCTTCACCGAGCGCGTCGATAACGTGATGTGCCTGCGTCGCGGCTTCGAGGTGAAACCCGGCATGAAACTGCTCATCTCCGAAGACGTTGTCACGACCGGCAAATCCTCCCTCGAAACCATCGAAGTGCTGAAAGCCTTTGGCGCCGAGGTGATTGGCGTGGCCTGCATCGCCGACCGCAGCGACGGCTCCTTCCCCTACCCCGTCTATAGCGCGACCAAACTCAACATCCAGAACTGGGCCGTGGAAGACTGCCCGCTCTGCAAACAAGGCCTGCCGTTTGTGAAACCCGGCAGCCGCAAGATGTAACGGTTAATGGTTTGACAGCCACAAGCCCATAGCCGAAGTAAAAAAAATGTATATTTGCCGCCGCTTTAAAAATTATAAATGAAAAACCCGAAATTATCCAGCCGATACGCCAAAGCGCTGTTTGACTTTGCTGGCGAGAAAAACCAGATTGAGGAGGTTTTCGGCGACCTGCAACTTTTCGCGAACACCCTGAAGGAGAACCGCGAACTGCAGATGCTGTTGCGCAACCCCGTTGTGCCCCCAAACCAGAAACACCAGATCTTCGAAAGTGTCTTTAACGGAACCCTTCACGAAATCACCTACCAGTTCTTGGATCTGCTGCTCAAGAAAAGACGCGAACCCGATTTGGACACCATTTGTGAGGGATTTTTCGAGTTATACAAACAGGCTCACAACATCAAGTCCGCGCGGATTGTCACGGCACAGCCGTTGAGCGACGAACTCAAGTCCAAAATTGTCTCGTTGCTCACCGAACAGACGCACGCCACCATCGAACTGAAAGAGTCGGTTGACCCCCTCATCATCGGCGGTTTCGTCATCCAAATGGACGACTTTTTCTTAGATTCCAGCATCCTTTCTAAAATCAATAAGTTACGTCAGGAATTTTCCCAGAACAGTTTCCAAGTACAATTTTAAATTTCCCAATACATGGCAGAAATCAAACCCTCAGAAGTTACATCCATACTGCGTCAGCAACTTGAAAATTTCAACCAGAAGTCCGAAATGGAAGAGGTGGGCACCGTGCTGCTGGTCGGCGACGGCATCGCCCGCGTTTACGGCCTTCATAACGTCCAATCCGGCGAACTGGTCACGTTCAGAACCCGGAACGGAGACGAAATCACCGGCATCGCCCTCAACCTTGAAGAGGACAATGTGGGTGTCGTGCTTTTGGGCGACTCCAAGTCGCTGAACGAAGGTGACATCTGCAAACGCACCGGCCGCATCGCCTCCCTCAAGGTGGGCGAAGGGCTGCTGGGCCGCGTCATCAACACCTTAGGCCAGCCCATCGACGGCAAGGGCGACATCGAGGGCGAACTCATTGAGTTGCCCATCGAGCGCAAGGCTCCCGGCGTTATCTTCCGCCAGCCCGTGAAACGCCCGCTGCAGACCGGTATCAAGGCCATCGACGCCATGATCCCCATCGGCCGCGGCCAGCGTGAGCTCATCATCGGCGACCGCCAGACCGGTAAGACCGCCATCGCTATCGATACCATTATCAACCAGAAGTCGTTCTACGACAAAGGCGAGCCTGTTTACTGCATCTATGTGGCTGTGGGACAGAAAGGTTCCTCCGTGGCCGCGTTGGTGAAGACCCTCACGGAGCATGGAGCTATGCCCTATACCATCGTGGTGGCCGCCACCGCATCAGACGCCGCTGCCATGCAGTTCTACGCCCCGTTTGCCGGTGCCGCCATCGGCGAGTACTTCCGCGACACAGGCCGTCACGCCCTCATCATCTACGACGACCTTTCCAAACAGGCTGTGGCCTACCGCGAGGTGTCACTGCTGCTCCGTCGTCCGCCTGGACGTGAGGCCTACCCCGGCGATGTCTTCTACCTCCACTCCCGCCTGCTGGAACGTTCCGCCAAAATCATCGAATCCGACGAGATTGCCGCCAACATGAACGACCTGCCCGCCTCACTGAAGCCCCTCGTGAAGGGCGGCGGCTCCCTGACGGCACTGCCCATCATCGAGACCCAGGCCGGTGACGTCTCTGCATACATTCCCACCAACGTGATTTCCATCACCGACGGCCAGATCTTCCTGGAAACGTCGCTGTTCAACGCCGGTGTGCGCCCCGCCATCAATGTGGGTATCTCGGTGTCGCGCGTCGGTGGAAACGCCCAGATCAAGTCCATGAAGAAGGTGGCCGGTACCCTGAAACTCGACCAGGCGCAATACCGCGAGATGGAATCCTTCGCCAAATTCGGCTCCGACGTCGATGCCGCCACGCAGTTCATCCTCGACAAGGGCGTGCGCAACGTGGAAATCCTCAAACAGCCGCAATACACCCCCTACAAGGTGGAAGAACAGATTGCCATCATCTTCTGCGGCGCGCGCGGCTTGCTGCAGAAAATCCCCGTCGCCAACGTCCGCAACTTCGAGACCGAGTTCATCTCCTTCATGCACTCCAACCATCAGGACATCCTCGACACGCTCGCCAAGGGTGTGATTGACGATGACATCATGCAGAAGTTGACCGAAGCCTGCGCAGAAGTGGCCAAAAAATACGAATAATTATGGGCAACCTGAAAGAAATACGCACGCGAATCACCTCGATTGAGTCGACGCAGAAGATTACCAGCTCCATGAAGCTGGTATCGGCTGCGAAGCTCCGCCGCGCCCAGACCGCCATCCAGCATCTCCGCCCCTACTCCCAGAAGCTGAACGAGATTCTGAACAATCTGGCCGGTTCCAATATGGGTGTCGAGCATCTGCCGCTCTTCGAACAGCGCGAACCTGAAAAGGTGGCCGTCGTGGTCATCACCTCGAACAAAGGGCTTTGCGGCGCGTTCAACTCAAATATCATCAAAACGGTCAACCACTTAATTGCAGAAAAATATGCCGACCAGCATCGCGCCGGTAATCTGCAACTGATCTGCATCGGCAAGAAGGGGAAAGAACATCTCAGCAAACTCTACCCCGTGGCTTACTACAACGAGGAACTGCTCGACAACCCCGATTTCACGAAACTTTCCACTGTGACCGACAAATTGGTGCAACATTTTATCAATCACGAAATTGATAAAGTTGATATCGTCTACAACCAGTTCCTGAACGCCGCCACCCAACGGGTGACCGTGGAAGAGTTCCTTCCCGTGCTCCCTCCCGAAGCCGACAAAGAGCAGAAAGTGACCAGCGACTATATCATTGAGCCGTCTGCCGAGCAACTCTTGAAGGAACTGATACCCAAGATTTTACGCACGCAACTGTATAAGACGTTATCCGACTCCATCGCGTCGGAACACGGTGCCAGAATGACATCCATGACAAAGGCCACCGACAACGCCACCGAAATTCTGCGCGAATTGCGCCTGAAGTACAACAACGCCCGCCAGTCTTCCATCACCAACGAGCTGATCGAGATTGTGAGCGGCGCCAACGCGCTCAACGGATAACCGTCACCGTGAAAAGACTCTGGCTCATAGTGGGGATTTTGTGCTGCCTGTCGGCGGTATTCGCGCAGCAGAAAAAGTATTCGGCGCGAGTCTTCGACGGCATCACCTATCAGCCGCTATCCGGCGCCAGCGTCTATAACATGAATACCCAGAAGTTCGCCTTCACCGACAAGAACGGACACTTCACCATTGACCTGTCGCTCAACGACACGCTCATCATCTCAAAGTCCACCTACCGGCAGCATGTGGCCGTCATCGACCAGAAGCTGTACTACGGTTTCGAGGACTTTTTCCTTTATTATAAGGCCACCATGCTGAAGGAGGTTACCATCATCGGCATCAACCCGTCGTACGAGGGGTTCAAGAAAGACATTGTGACACTGGAACTTCCCGACTATTACAAACGTATGGAGGAGTCTCAGTTGTCGGAGTGGCAGAAAGCCAACGCCACCTTCAAGCCCAACGGCAACATATTGTCGCTCGGCGGCAACGTGACCCTATCGCCCATCTCCTTCCTCTACGACAAATACAGTCACAAGGGCAAGATGGGCCGTCTCTACAACGAGATGCTCTCATACGAGGACGAGATGGAGCGTATCCAGCAGAAATACAACCGCGAGCTTGTCTCGGAAATCACGGGCTTGCAAGGCGATGAGCTGTTGGATTTCATGATGTACTGTCGGTTCAACTACTACGACCTCGTGCGCTGGAGCGATGCGCAAATCCGCGAGAAAATCCGCTCCAACTACTTCAATTACCAATACGACAAGATTACTAATGAATACGACAAGATTACCAATGAACAAAAATAGCGATTTTTGGAAGAAAAACTTCACGTGGGCGCACATAGCCGCGATGGCGGTGGGTCTGCTGCTCGCCATGCTTTATTGGTACAAATCCGGCCAATTTTCCGACAACATCTTGAGAAAGAGTCCTATCTTGATGGCTCTTTGGGGGTTGGCTACAGGCTATATCTTGATAGATTTGGTGAAATCGAGCAAAAACAGGGACGAGAAAAAGGAATAATTATTTCAAATTTAAATCATAAAATATGGAAGAAAAATTTCAAACATTGAGAGACAACCCGGCCATGAGATGGACGGCGTTGTTGCTGCTGGCGTTAGCCATGTTCTGCGCCTACATTTTCATGGACATTCTCTCCCCGATCAAAGATTACATGCAGACGGAGCGAGG
>Ga0310696_10001265_pt1 | contig 37025 bp, 32 predicted proteins | sample AusTroGonzalo_MG_4_FD_203885 | JGI IMG/M metagenome (GOLD analysis project Ga0310696, IMG submission 203885) | Bovine rumen microbial communities from tropical cattle in Woodstock, Queensland, Australia - Gonzalo_02 (v2) (version 2) | ecosystem: Host-associated > Mammals > Digestive system >... | reverse complement strand
CGAAGGGGCGTTTACCGTTCGACTTGCATGTATTAGGCCTGCCGCTAGCGTTCATCCTGAGCCAGGATCAAACTCTTCATTGTATATTGTTGTACTTGTATTTTATTCTGTTGTCCTGGCGGATTCACCTGTCATTTAGTCTCTATAGGAATTTATAGGTTCCTTACCTTTCAGACTATGCTATTATTGGCTCATTGCTTTCAAAGAACTTGCAACCTCCATCTCTGTCGATTGCGGATGCAAAAGTACACACTTTTTCTTTCCGCGCAACACTTTTTGAAAAAAATTTTCAATTATTTTTTTATGGGCTGATTATCAACGCTTTGGAACTCAAAATTTTCCCAAAAAGGCGTCAAAAAGTCTCGAAGCCTGTCCCTTCCAGGGCCTTTTTGACGCCTTTCCTGCAAAATTTTTACGCCAAATGGACGCGAAAAGGGGGAAAAGTCATTAATTTTTGAAAGTTTTATTCCTTCACGACTCGCCCCGAGTACTCCCTGCCGCCTGACACCGTCACCTTTATTATATATAGGCCGGGGGCGAGGATCATTTCTTAACCCATTTCCCCACTTCAGCTTCTTTGCCGTCTGAGACCACCTTCCAGATGTATGTTCCAGAGGGCCAGCGTTCGGTGTCTAAAGTGGTTATTATATCTGTAATCTCTTGATCACATATGAATTTCCCGTTTATGTCATACACAACTACATGGGCGTTTTGCATTGCTGTGCGGATATGAAGCTCGTTGTTTCCAGGATTTGGATAGGCGAGAGCCATTTTCAGCCCGTTTTCGTGGGCCTCCTCGATGCCGTCGAACGACTCGGGAGGAAATTTTTTCACCACGCTGTGAAATGCGCGCGGATTGTTGTCGTACGGGTTTTCAACATAGTTTCTGAAGTTTCCGGCTATTATACAACCGCCGTCTCTGGTGGCTCTCAATGCGTTTATCCACAAAGCGGTGCTGTCAACTCCCATATCATAATACATTTCATATTCTGTATTCAAATTGCGGTCAAGCATTCGCAATGTAAAGTATTGGTATTTTGGTGAAAAATACGACCACGCGATAAATGCATCAAGGGTCGCGCCCATAAATATTCTGTTTTCATCAACCCAGTCGATGCTGCGACCTGCTGGAACACCTGTCATATTATAAGAAGTACAAGGGACAGCACCTGCGAACGTCATGCTGTCAATCATTTTTGCCTTATCATTTAATTCGAGACATACAGCCGCATAGTAATTTGATTGTTGTACAGTAGGTATGCGTGCCCCAGCTCCAAGAATGGTTGTTTTGTTTGTAGTTCTTTTGAAAGTGATGCCAGCTGTAGAACTAATCTCGTCTCTAAGATAATATGTGTAAAAACCGGTTCCATCAGAATTCGGAAGCATGTTTTCCTCAATAAAACTGAATTCATCATCGAATATATGAGCATAAAAGCCTCTTTTTTCGCCCGCCACACTCCAATCTGAGCCTGTATAGTAAATATACTTGTTTTCTTCACTGTCATATAACAGATGGTTTTTGTGTTTCTTGTTATTGCATCTGTTGTGCTCGTAGAAACCGGCCTTGTTAACGTTCAAGTCATAATCTGTTTTTAAGAAAAATGTTGAATCATTGCCGTGTTCCCATAAATGCTTGGGATGTTCGCCGATATATTTCTCATAGCTTATTACGAACCCCTCTCCGTCGTCGTCCATCACTGTGCCCAAAACAATTTTGGGATCCTTGCAACCACTTACATGTTGTCCCCACAAATTCTTCCAATCTACGGTGTCCAAACAAATCGACATCTCCCTGGAATATTCTATTTCAAAATCATCATCCAGTTTTTTCATCGTTATTTTGGCATCGAAAGTGCCAGAGACGTAGTTTGTGTTTATGGTGTCAAATATCGGATTATAAGCTATAAACAGATAATATCCTCCGTTTTTATTGACCAACAGACGGGGGCCTTCGTCATTCGTCATAATATATCCCGGTAATTGTAATTCATTGACGAACAGTTTTTCTTTTATCAAATCTCCGGTCGGAGAAAATTGATGGATACAATAACAGGCAGTATCTTTAGTCAGATCACGTCCATTTAAAATAAAGTCACCATTGTCAAGCTCCATGATTTCTTGAAAAAGAGCACATGGTGTCTCATTTTTAATTGAGTCGAAGACGTACTCGAACTCATATTGCGCAAAAGCCTTGCCAGTAATCCCAAACAACAAGATTAAGGCCACAAATGATAAGAGTCTTTGCATATATTTCATTGTTTAAAATAAAAATCTCCAATTTTATTGACAATTATTGCCGGTTGAACTATCATACAACACTGTATATCATAATCAAAAAGACCAAGAATGCCTTTCACAAAGCAAGTGTCAGTGTGACTTGAATTATTTAACAAAAAATGAAGAGAGTCTATTTCGCTGCCATGCAAATTAAAAAGAATCTGAAGATTATCAGCACCACCTTGTACTTCAAGTCGGAAATCACCATAAGGAGAAGCATACCAATACTCTGGCACATGTCCGTAACACATTATCGCATCCCCATCATGGTCATAGCATACATCTTCCTCGTTATCGTAAAAAGTGCAGAAAACAGTGTATGCGTCATTCCAGCCATTCCAGTCAATGGGTTTCAGATTTGCAGGTTTCTCAATGTCATAACATGTATCAGCACATCCGCCAATTTTTCGCTCACAAGAGTATAATAGAGTTACTGCAATTAAAAAAGTTATAAACAATTTTGCTTTCATTTGTTATCTGCTTTTAATTTTTTAAAACTAAACTCCAAACCTATTTTTAGACCCAAAGCAAGTCCCTGGTTCGGTAAACGCCAATTATGACTAGAATTGTCCTCTCCATCATTTCGTACCTTAAATTCTGCAAATGGCGACACAAAAACATTCAGATGTTCGAATAATTGCCTGTAATAATAAAAGCTAAACAGTAAAGAAATGCCATGTGTGGCACCAGGTTTATCCATTATAAGAAGGATGTTGTCAGTCTCCGAAACAGGTCCGTCCTCATTTTCGTATGTGGTTGTTATCATGAATTTGATCAAATGGTCAAAAGAGACACCGGCCAAGATGTCGAGACGGTTTGAATTTTTTGAATATACATTATAACCAATTACTATTGGGACATTAATATAATTGATATCATAAAGCATGTTGATGCTGTTTGTTGGTGTCACATCATAATTATAATTATGAGAATACTTTTTTGTGGCGAAACTCACACCCGAACCGATTTTCAACTTGTTTATATTGAGAAACAACAGTGGCGACAGCCCGTAATTGAAATAAAAGTCGCTGCTTTTTATGTTGGCATAATAGTAATAACCGGCTCCCAATTGCAATGACAAGTAATCATTTTTTTGAGAATGAGCCTGTAATGCAACAAGCGCAAATAATGTACATATTATCAATTTTTTCATGGTTATAATTATTTAAGTTTTAAATGGAGTTAATATCAGCGCAAAAATAATAATATTTTTATTATCCCAAGAAAAAAAATGACGGGAAAATTATAAATCCTTTTTTAAGAATCAAAAAATATAAACAAAAAAGAGACGTTTCGGAAACGTCTCTACAAATTTTTGAAAACTTGGTCGGAGTGGCCCGACTCGAACGGGCGACCGCTTGCACCCCATGCAAGAATGCTAGCCAACTGCACCACACCCCGATTGCTTTCGCGCCGCAAAAATACAAAAACTTTTTATACATTGTCGATTTTTTTATAAGATTTCTCGACTCCACTTCGTTTCGCTCGAAATGACATGAAAATAAAATTAATTTAAACATTTTTAATGCCATTTGCAGAAAAACGACATACCACAGGGTACTGAGAGTTTTTCGAAAAGGGCATTTAAAATGTCAATAAAAACTCCATACATAGTTTATTTTTTTGAGATTTCTCCACTTCGGTCGAAATGACGTCAAAAAAAACACTATCTTTGCAAAAAATTTAAAACAACACCTTTATTAATATGGAACACATTCAATGCCTTATCCTTGGCTCAGGTCCTGCGGGATACACCACCGCGATTTACACAGGCCGCGCCGATATAAAAACCGTTATCTATGAGGGCCCTCTCACAGGAGGCCAGCTCATGCAAACCACTGAAATAGAGAACTTCCCGGGCTATCCCGAGGGAGTGCAAGGCGGCCAGATGATGGACGACCTGCGCCGTCAAGCCGAGCGTTTCGGCACCGAGTTCCGCATGGGCTCGATAATCGAAGTCGATGCAAGCAAACGTCCGTTCCACTGCAAGTCAGACTTCGGCGATGAGCTCCTCGCCGACACAATAGTTGTCGCGACAGGCGCCTCGGCACGTTATCTCGGACTTCCTACCGAGGAACAGTTCAAGGGCGGCGGCGTGTCGGCATGTGCCACATGCGACGGCTACTTCTACCGCGGCAAAGACGTGGCAGTGGTGGGCGGCGGCGACACAGCATGCGAAGACGCCACATATCTCGCCAACTTATGTAATAAGGTGTATCTCATCGTGCGCCGCGACGTGCTGCGCGCCTCAAAAGCCATGCAACACCGCGTGATGAACACCCCCAACATCGAGATCCTCTGGAACACCAATACCAAAGAGCTGTTCGGCGAGGTGAAAGGCTTCATGAGCTCGCTGCAAGGCGCCATAGTGGTCAACAACAAGACCGGCGAAGAACGCACCCTCAACGTCGAAGGATTCTTCGAGGCTATCGGCCACATCCCGAATACCGACGTGTTTAAAGGCATCCTCGACATGGACGAGACAGGCTACATCATCACCAAGCCGAAGTCGACAGCCACCAACGTGGAAGGCATCTTCGCCGCCGGCGACTGCCAGGACAAGACCTACCGCCAAGCTATCGTAGCCGCAGGCACAGGCGCAATGGCCGGAATCGAGGTCGAACGCTTTTTGATGGAGCATCGCTAATCCGTCATTTCGTTTCAGTCGAAATGACGTGTTGGATGTTTCAGCATAAAAAATTGCCATTTCAGGCAGAAAAAATTTTCATTATCGGATGCAATTTCATAATTTTGTGTCCGATAATGAATTTTTTTATATGAAAACATTCCTTAAATCGATTTTCCTGATGGCAATGGCGCTTTTCGCGACAGCAAAACCCGTTTTTGCACAGGAAAACGAGCAACATCAAAGCAAACACTACCAGTTTACGCTCGAAGACTGCATCCGCTTCGCCTTCTCAAACAGCGGCGGACAGGTCGTCAACGGCTCAAAGAACTGGTCGGGGACAGTGTACGGCGGCTCGACAGATTATCTCCAGATCAGGAAATACGACATCGCCACAGGCGTCAACTTCACTGACGACGACATCAAAAAATACGCCAAAGTCGACTTGATAATGTCGTTGCCATTCATTGTCAATGTGTTATGGATGGACATCTCGTTTGTCTCATGCGCGGTGCTCGGTCTCATCGCAGGCTTCTTCCCTGCCCTGAAAGCCTCACGCACCGACCCGATAAATGCCTTGCGTTATGAATAAAAAAGTAGTACCTGAATATCTGACACTGAAAAAAATCGCCAAGTGGTCGCTCATCATCAGCGTGGGCTTCCATCTGATAATAGCATTGGCGTTTTTCTTCGGCAACACCTTGTTTTTCAACGAAGAAATAAAGGCTTTCCAGCATTACAACCTCAATATCTGGCGGTTTCTGATCTTCACGAGCCTGCATTTCATAATGGTTTTCATGATCCTGCTTTACAACCAGATTGTGATGATTCACCACATAAAAAACAGGTTTGTCGAGTTGACTCTCATGTTTTTAGGCTCGCTGATAATTGCTGGCGTGCTGAGTATAGGCTTCGTATTCACGGTCGAAGCGATACGTCCGGGACCGTCAGACCCCGAGTTTGTGTACAACGTGTTACGCGATAGCCTCATCCGCGACCTCACGCTCACCTTGGTGGTACTCCTTGTTGTTCAATTACTTAGGTCGCAGGACTATCAGAAAAAGATTGCTGTCGAGAACGAGACGTTGCGCAGCCAGAACATCCTGACACGTTTCGAGGCCTTGAAGAGCCAGCTCGACCCGCATTTCCTGTTCAACTCGCTGAACACCCTGCAGTCGCTCATCACCATCGACACTGAAAAAGCTGAAAACTATCTGCAGCAGCTGTCGTCGGTGTTGCGTTATACCCTGCAAAACAAGGAGGTTTTGAGCCTTGAAGACGAGCTGAAATGCGTGTACGCCTATTGCGAGATGATGCATGTGCGCTATGGCGAAAACCTGCAATTTGAATTTAAAATCGACGCTAAATATAACAATTACAGCGTTTTGCCGTTATCATTACAGTCGCTGATAGAGAACGCGGTGAAGCACAACGTCATCTCGTCGAAGCAGCCGCTGGTGGTGACTGTGGCGACGGGCGACGAATGCGTCATGGTGTCGAATCCGATACAGGCGAAGACCACGCCTGAGGAGAGCAACGGCATCGGACTGGCAAACCTGTCGGAGCGTTACAAGCTGAAATGGGACAAAGATGTAGAAATCACCAACGACGGAAGCACGTTCAGCGTGAAGCTGCCATTGGTTATAAATAATTGATTATGAAGGCTTTAATAATTGAAGACGAGGTCTTGGCGGCACAGTCGCTGCAGAAACTGGTATCGGAGGTGGCTCCCGAGACCGAGATCATCGGCATATTGCAGTCGATAGAGGAAAGTGTGGCGTGGTTTGACGAAAACCCCATGCCTGACTTGGTTTTCATGGACATTCACCTCGCCGACGGCTCGTCGTTCGCCATCTTCGAGCAGGTGCAGATAACGTGCCCCATCATCTTCACCACCGCTTACGACGAATATGCGCTCAAAGCCTTCGAGGTGAGCAGCATCGACTATCTTTTGAAGCCTATCAACCGAAACGACCTGACACGCGCGATGAACAAATTCAAAGCGTTTGTCGGTGACAAATCATTTGATAATCAGGCAATTACAAATCTTCTGCAACAATTCGGCGCAAGCAAGAAATATAAATCGTGTTTCCTAGTGCCGGAGCGTGACAAGCTGATACCTTTGGCGACCGCCAACATCGCATATTTTTACATCGACACCAAGACCGTGAAGGCTGTCACTTTGGACGAGCGCACCTACTACATGAGCCAGACGCTGGACGACATCATGGTGCAGCTCAACCCCGACGACTTTTTCCGTGCCAACAGGCAGTTTATCGTCTCACGCAAGGCGATTAAGGATTTGACAATATGGTTCGGTAACAAATTGTCGCTCAATCTGTTAGTAAAAATTTCCGAAGAGATAATCATCAGCAAGGCCAAGGTCGCTGAGTTTAAGAATTGGTTCTCGAAATAGTCCTGTCATTTCGACTGAAGCGAAATGATATGGAGCGAAATGGAGAAATCCTCGTTTAACGAAAACATACAATTGTTAACGTTAGACAAGGATTTCTCGACTTCACTTCGTTACGCTCGAAATGATTATGGCGTGCTATTCTATTATCTCCAACTCATCGATGATATTATTCACCTTTCCGACTTTCTCGAGGCACCAGAGGAGGTAGCGGGCATCCATGCAGATGGTGCGCTGAACCTTCTGCTCGAACATGATGTCGCCGCTCATGGCTTCCCAGTTGCCGTCGAAAGCGAGACCGATGAGTTCGCCTTTGCCATTGATGACTGGACTTCCCGAGTTGCCGCCGGTGATGTCGTTGGTGGTGATGAAGTTCACCACGAGGTCGCCGTTCTCGTCGGCGTAACGGCCATAGTCGCGGGCTTCGGCGAGGTCGCGAACGTCCTGAGGGATGTCGAACTCCCAGTTGCCAGGGATGTATTTCGCCATCACGCCGTCCATGGTGGTGTAATAGTTATAGTTGACAGCGTCGGCGCCTTTGTATGGCTCCACGGTTCCGTAGGTGAGACGCATGGTGAAGTTGGCATCCGGGTAGAAGTTACGCTCGGTCTGCATCTCCATCAAGCCCTTCATATACAGGCGCTCGCCGGCATTTCCACATAAGTTTGCACCTTCGTAGAATAGGTAAACATACTGATACATTTCAATGATGTTAGTCGCCATAGCAAAAATCGGGTCTTTGTCGAGCGACTTAGGTTTTTCAAGCCATTTCTCGAGTTTGGCCTGGTCGACGAAGATCGATTTCTCGAATGCTTTGTTAACCCAAGCGGTAAAATCGCCATTGTTTTTAGCACCGATTTCTTCAATCATCGTAGGCACATAGCGGTCGATGTCTTTGTAGAAAAGGTTGAGCAAGGCGATGGTCACGTCCATGTCGAGAGCCTTGTCATAGTCTTTGAAGAAAGTCGGGACCTGGGCTTTCAGGTTTTCAGCCACCTTAGCGATGTCTTCTTTTGAGCCCTTTTCGTTAATTAAATTGTTGATTCTCATGAATCTACGAGAGAAAGCAACAGCCTCGCCGCCGTTCCATCCTGCTTCGCGCAGATAAGTCATCGGCATAACGATGTCGTCCATAATCTCCCATTTAGCCTCGATACCCTCGAAAATGTCGCCGTATACCATCTGGCGTGATGGGTCTGCGAACACCCACTCACGGAAGGCGCGTTCCTGCTCCAGACGACGGTCGTACACATGGTTACGCACAAGCTGTTTCTGCTGGCCGATGGCATATTTCCAGTAGTTCGACACGCCAGCCTGTTTTGAGGCGTATTTGATGAACACTTCCTGGTCGGCATCCATGTGTTTGCGGTACTCGTTGAGCTTGGTGGTGCGGCAGTTGATGATGCTCGGGCAGTCCGACTCGATGAGGTTTTTCACCGTGTAAGATGTTGAGTATCTGTCGGTTGAGCCTGGATAACCCAAAATCATGGCATAGTCACCCGGCTTCACACCTTTAATATTGATCGGCAGATAGTGTTTCGACTGCATCGGGATGTTGTTTTCGCTATATTTTGCTGGCTTTCCGTCGCGGTCGGTGTACACTCTGAAGATGTTGAAGTCGCCTTTGTGGCGTGGCCATGTCCAGTTGTCGGTGTCGGCGCCATATTTGCCGATGCCCCATGGTGGGCAGCACACCAGACGCACGTCGCGGTACACGTCGTATTCGAACATAATGAATTGATTGCCAGCGTAGAACGGCACAATCTCGATTGTCACGTCGCGTTCGCCTTTACGTTCTTTGATGATCTTCTCGATGTTTTCGTTGATGACATCGCTGCGTGTCTCCTCGTCGGTAACGCCTTCGAGCACAGCGTCGGTCACGTCTTCAACGTTTGCCAGGAACGACACTGTCAGGCCCGGATTAGGCAGTTCCTCGGCCTTGCTGTAGGCCCAGAATCCGTCGGTGAGGTAGTCGTGCTCCACGGTGGCGTGTTTCTGCACGTAGCTCAAGCCGCAGTGATGGTTGGTGAGGATAAGGCCTTCCGGCGAAATCAGCTCGCCAGTGCAGCCGCCGCCAAACTGCACGATGGCATCTTTCAGACTCGGCTGGTTGAGGTTGAAAATCTGTTCGGCGGTGAGCTTGCATCCAAGATGTTGCATCTCGGCAAGACTCTTGTCGCTGAGGCTGTAAGGCAGCCACATCCCTTCGTCGGCTTTAGCGCACAAAACACTGATAATCAGTGCTAAAGACAAAAATAATCTCTTCATTTTTATTTTATTTTAATAATTTTTACCTGGAAAAACTTTATTAATAAGCTCCTGTTCGTGCTGATTCTTCGAAGCCTCCTGCATCTCATTGATTTTCTTGACACCGACTTTCCAAAGTTTAATGTCGAAATAGATAAAGGCGACAAACAGAATCGTTCCGACGAACGGTACACTCTCGTCGACAGAGCTCGACAGCATGAGGATGTAGTCGAACACGCCGTGTGCCAGCATCGGGACTACCAAGCTGTAAATCAAATACTTACTTCTGTTTTTAGGATCAAATTTCGCCAAAGCGAGATAATAACCCATCAGAACGCCGAAAAGGAAATGACCTGGCACCGAAAGGAGGGCTCTCGTGAGGCCGATGCCTATCGAACCGAAGAACGAGCCAGCTCCGAAGACGTACAGTATATTCTCGATGCAGGCGAATCCAAGGCTGATGAAGCTGGCGTAGACGATGCCGTCGAAGAACTCGTTGAAGTTACGGTTACGCCAGATTATGAGCATAAACATCGACCATTTGCAGAATTCCTCAGGGATTCCAGCTTCCCAAAACGCGCTGTAAAACACCATGTGGCCAGTCCATATCGAGTTGATGATGCCGACCACGATGATATCCATCGGGATGGCGAAGATGCCGAATATAAAGGCCTTGATAAGCATTCCTTGCGGCTCTTTCTCGTATTTGTCCTTATTGTAGATGTAGCGCATCAGATAGACGACCGGGGCCACCGCGAGCACCAATACGATAATGTCAAGAATGATTCCCATATTATTTATGTTTTGTTAATAATTTACTACATGAGTGGTTCGGCTTCCCACTTCCCATTTTTGAAACACATTGTCTCTTTATATCCAACATTTTTAAGTGCTTCTTCCGCTTCTTTGAAATAATACGTCAACTCTTCCGAAAGATGCGCGTCGGAGCTGATAACCACCGGGATGTTGAGCTCTTTCATGCGAGGCAGCAGCCACTCCGAAGGGTAAAAACCGTTGTAACGCTGCTTGTAGAGCCCTCTCGTGTTGATTTCCACTATCAGATCGTGCTGTTTTATGAGGTCGAGCGTCTCAAGCACCATGTCGCGGTACCATTTCTCGTCCTCATGGAAATAACGGCCGCGCGCGTTCATCTTCACCTTGTCGAAATGCCCTATGATGTCGAATCTCTCGGTCTCGATCATCTCGTTTTCCTGGTCGAAATAGGCACGGACGCCTTTACGGATGTCGCCGCCGAAGTGTTTTCTCAGTCCCTCGTCGTAAGGCTCGATGCTCTTTCCGTCGATAAACCACAGAGTGTCAGGGCTTTTGCCCACCAGATGCACCGACCCGATGAGGTAGTCTAACTGATATTTCTCTTTTATTTTGTCAAAATCGACGACGATGCCTGGGATGAACTCCATCTCCATCGAAGATAAGATGTCAATCTGGCCTAAATATTTGGTTTTCAACTCCTTAAGATGCCCGACATATTCGTCGTTTTTATCCATCGGAATTGAGACGCGGCTCTCGAACGGCACGCTGGAATGGTCGGAGAAACCCAGGGTGTGCATACCCTGCCTGATGGCTTCCTTCACGGTGTCCTCCATCGGCGACTTGCCGTCGGAAAAAGTGCTATGTGTATGTAAATTAAAGTGTTGCATCGTCTTCTGTCGCTTCAATAATCTTATAAACCTTGTCGCCACGGCGCACAATGTCGTGTGCCGGGATGGAGCACAACTCGCCCTTAACTGTCTGATTTACAGGCAGTAAGTCGACACGAATCTCTTTCACCGTGTCTTCGTACACCCCTGTGGTCGGGCCGATGATCATGATGTCGTCGCCCACGTTGAGGTCATGTGTCTCCATGCGTATCTCCGCCACATTGATTTTCGCGAAAAAGTTGGTTATCGTGCCGATGAAAAGCTTCGTCTTGGTGGCTTGCGAGCCGTATTTCTTGGTCCACTCGCCCATCTTGCGTCCGAGATAGTAGCCGTCCCAGAAGTCGCGGTTGTAGACGCTGCGCAGTCGCTCGGTCCATTTCTCAATCTTTTCTTGCGTGAAAGTGCCAGCGTTTATTGCGTCTACCGCCTCACGATAGACTCCCACTGTGAGTTTGGTGTATTCTGGCGAGCGGCCACGGCCTTCTATTTTAAGCACTTTCACCCCTGCTGCCAGCACTTTGTCGAGGAATGGCAACGTGCAGAGGTCTTTAGGCGACATAATATATTCATTCTCAATGGCTAACGTTATCTCTTTGTCACGGTCGGTGACCTCGTAGCCACGCCTGCACGGCTGCACGCATGCGCCGCGGTTGGCGCTCGTCCCGAAGTTGTCGAGGCTGAGATAACACTTGCCCGACACGGCCATGCAAAGCGCTCCGTGGCAGAACACCTCGATTCGCACCAGCTCGCCGCCCGGTCCCGTAATATGCTGACGCTCAATCTCTTCGGTGATATGTTTCACCTGGTTGATGTTGAGCTCGCGCGCGGTAACCATCACGTCGGCAAACTGTGAGTAATACTTCACCGCCTCGATGTTGGTGATGTTGCACTGTGTCGACATGTGCACCTCGATGCCGATCTGACGTGCATATTGTATCACGCTCTGGTCGCTGGCTATGATAGCCGAAATGTTGTTTGCTTTGATGGCGTCCAAAAGGGCGTGCATCTCGTCCATCTCCTCGTCGAAAACCACAGTGTTCACTGTGACATAGCTCTTCACGCCGTGTTTGTGGCATGTCTCCGAGATGGTATGCAGGTCGTCGAGCGTGAAGTTTTTGGTCGACTTCGAGCGCATGTTGAGTTTCCCGATGCCGAAGTACACGCTTCCGGCACCAGCCTGTATCGCTGCCGACAGGGCTTCGTACGAGCCCACCGGGGCCATTATTTCAATATCGTGCATTATCTATTTTCAAGTTGTTTTCTAAGTTCCTCATATCCGGGCTTTCCAAGGAGCGCGAACATGTTTTTCTTGTATGCCTCCACGCCAGGCTGGTTGAACGGGTTGACTTCAAGCATGTATCCGCTCAGAGCGCATCCCATCTCGAAGAAATAGATGAGCTGTCCGAGGACGTTGGCATTCACTGCTGGAATGGCTATTCTGATATTTGGCACGCCGCCGTCGACGTGTGCCAGGATAGTGGCTTTCTCGGCGGTTCGGTTCACCTCGTTGAGTCGGCGACCGGCGATGTAGTTCATCTGGTCGAGGTTAGCGTCATCTGCAGGAATTCTCACCTCGTTGGCAGGATTCTCCACGCTGATGACGGTCTCCATGAGGTTACGCAGGCCTTCCTGTATGTACTGTCCCATCGAGTGCAGGTCGGTCGTGAATGTGACGCTTGCCGGGAAGATGCCCTTGCCGTCCTTGCCCTCGCTCTCGCCATAGAGCTGTTTCCACCACTCGCTGAAGTAACACAGACGCGGCTCGTAGTTGACCAGAATCTCGTTGGTCTTGCCAGCGTGATACAACGCCTGACGTGCCACCGCATATTGCGCAGCGACATTGCTATCGTTCTGATTGTCAATGCAATACCTCTCCATCAGCTGTGCGCCAGCCACGAGTTTCTCGATGTCAATGCCAGCCACTGCTATCGGCAGCAAGCCCACTGGAGTCAAAACCGAGTAACGTCCGCCGATATCGTCAGGCACCACGTAGGTCTTGTAGCCTTCGCTGTCCGACAGCACCTTCAGTGCGCCTTTCGCCTTGTCGGTTATGGCGACGATACGTGTCTTCGCCTCTTCCTTGCCATATTTTTTCTCGATATGATTTTTCAGGATTCTGAACGCCACCGCAGGCTCCGTCGTGGTTCCCGACTTCGAGATCACCGTCATCGAGTAGTCTTTCTTGTCCAAAAGCGCGATGAGGTCGTTCATGTAATCCTCGCTCATATTATGACCGGCATATATTATCTTCGGGCTGCCAGTGTCGACAAGCTGTGCGAAATGGTTCGACAGCGCCTCTATGACGGCACGTGCGCCGAGGTATGAGCCGCCGATGCCGACCACCACAAAAACCTCCGATTTCTTGCGCAGCGACTCTGCCGTAGACTTCACATCTTTAATAAATTCTGTGGTGATGCTTGACGGGAGGTCGACCCAGCCGAGGAAATCGTTGCCCGCTCCACTGCGCGAATAGATGGTACTGAAAGTGTCAGCTACTCTCTTTCTATATGTATCTAATTGATTTTCAGAGACAAAGCCTTTTATGTGGCCCAGTTCAACTTTAATGTCGGTCATAATTTTTTATGTTTTAATAAGCTACAAAAATACAAATTTTTCTTTGATTCACAAAAATATGCACAAAAAAAGAGACCGTCTCTTGAGCGGAGACGGTCCCCAGAACCAAAAACCAAAATTTATGAAACCTTTTACGAACAATGTAAATTCTCTGGATAGAGAACTATGGATGTACACTGTTACGCACTGCAAAAATAATACTTTTTTTTTACATATAGCATATTTTTTTAAGATTTGGTGCAAAAAATTGAACATTAGGTTAAAATACATTCATAATGAATGGATTACATCTTCGATTTTTTTTGTAACTTCCCGCAATACCTACCTTTGCCAAATCAAATTAACTGTTAAAACTATGATTCGACCTTTAAACATCATGTTAGCCGAAAACGACACCGATTTGGCTATCATCACCAAAAACTATTTGGTAAATCACGGTTACACCATCTCGATTTGTGAGGAAAAAGAGGAGGCTCTGGTACTTTTCGCAAAGGAGAAATTCGACTTGCTGATCATCGATTCCTCCTTCTCGAAAAACGAAGGCATCTCACTGGCCTTGAGATTCAGGCGGACCAACAAAGACGTGCCTATCATCCTCCTTGGCACCAACACCACCCACGACGACGTCATCACGACTCTTAAAATGGAGATCGACGACTTCCTGATACGTCCGTTCAGCATCGAAGAGCTTTATCTGCGCATCGAGATCATCATGAAACGAATCAATATAGGGATACGCAACCAATATCTTTTCAAAATAGGGAAATACACTCTCGACACCCTTCATCATGTATTGATTTTCAATGGGACGGCGAAGAAACTGACTTCCAAGGAACTCGACCTGCTATATCTTTTTTACCAACATAAAAATCGTATTGTGGAGCGGCATCTGGCGTTGAAGAAAGTGTGGAACCAGGAGAATTATTTCAGTGCGCGCAACATGGATGTCTACATCAAACGGCTACGCAACATGCTGTGTGAGGACACCGACGTGCAGATCGAAAACGTGCACGGCGTGGGCTATAAGCTGATAGTCTACGGCCTGTAAGGGAATTTCAGCCCTTCTGTCATCTCCCAATAAGAGATGTTAACCGATGCGGGCGCCAGCGATATATTGTTGTCTTTCAACAACTTCCAGAAGACATCAGAGTTAGGGCCCTTGTCGGTGTTGGTGAGCACGATGATGGTGCGGTCGTTGGCTTTGTCGAACATGAAAAACGAGCGGTAGCCTTTCCACCAGCCATAGTGATAGTAGCAGTCGGGGTATTTGCGTGAGATGCGCCACCCGAAGCCGTAGTTGTCTTTGCGCTTGGAATATTTGGGACTTCCAGGCACGAATGCCTCGGCTTGTATGGTGTCGGGCATCAGCAGCCCGTAGTCGATGGCTAGTTTGAAACGGTACATGTCGCCCACGTTGGAGAACATGATTTTGTCGCCTTTCACACCGTTGAGATACTCGTTTTGTGCCTGACGCGGCCTACGGCGACCCACGTAATAACCCTGCACGCAGCCCGGGAGATACGTCGAGACGAGGGTGTCGGTGGGCATGTCGTAGATATACGAGTCGTCCATCCCCATCACGTCGAACAGGTCCTCACGCATGAAGTCGACGAAACGTTTGCCGCTGACACGCTCCACGATGCTCGCTAGCATGGCGTAGTTCACGTTACAGTAATGGAAACCGTTGTCGGGCCTGAAATACGGGTCGGGATGGTATTTCACGTAATATTCGATCATGTCGTCGTTGGTGAACGGCTTCCTCTTGTCGGGCCAGTTGTTGTCGGCCAAGGTCTCATAACGCGAGAGGCCCGAGCGATGTGTCAGCAGCATGCGCACGGTGATGCCCTCATACGGAAACTCCGGGATATAAGTCCTCACATCAGCGTCATAATCAACGAGGCCGCGGGTTTTCAGTATCATAATAGCCTCGGCGGTAAACATCTTCGACACCGAGCTGAGCTGGAACACATCGTCGGCGTGGAGGTCACCCTTGCGGGTGCGCAGATTGCTCACGCCATACGCTTTCTCGAGTATCACCCTGCCTTTTTCGGCAAAGAGAACAGTGCCGTTGAAGGTAGTTTTTTTCTTGAGATTGGTCAAAGACTTGTCGATCTGAGCTCTTTTTTTCTCCAAAACAGGCTTGTCGAGGTCGATGAAAATGGAGTCGATATTGACTTCAGGCCACTGCTCAATCTCCTCCTGGGTGTACTGTTTCGGCTCGTTTTTCGAAGAACACGACAGCAAAAATAAGATCAGAAAAATATATAAATATCTAGTTTTCATTGTATTTCGAAAAATAACCTGCAAATATAAACATTTTTTTTGTAATTTTGCGCCCTCAATTTCATTATATGTTTCAAGATTTCAATTTAAACCCTGCGATCCTAAGAGCCATTGATGAATTAGGATTCAAGGAACCCATGCCGATACAGGCCGAGGTTCTGCCGATATTGTTGTCGCAACGCACTGATCTGGTTGGACTTGCGCAGACAGGAACAGGAAAGACGGCTGCTTTCGGACTGCCGCTTTTGCAGAACATCGACCCGTCGAACCGCAACGTGCAGGCATTGATTTTGTGCCCCACACGCGAGCTCTGCATGCAGATCACAAAAGATTTGCTCAGCTATGCGAAATACATCCCTGAGATAAAGATCGTGCCGGTGTATGGCGGCGCGAGCATCGAGCTGCAGTTCAAGGCCCTCGCCAAAAAACCCCAGATCGTGGTGGCTACTCCGGGACGTTTGCAGGACATGATACGACGCAACCGCATCGACTTCAGCGACGTGCGCTGGATGGTGCTCGACGAGGCCGACGAGATGCTCGACATGGGATTTCAGGAAGATGTCGACGCGATCTTGGAATATATGCCCGAAGACAAGAACACGCTGCTGTTTTCGGCTACCATGCCTGCCGAGGTGGAGCAGATCCTCAACAAATACATGAAAGAGCCCGTGCGCATCAGCATCGGACAGAAGAACTCGGGGACAGCGAATGTCAAGCACAACTATTATCTGATCAAGGCTAGCGACCGCTATCTGGCTCTGAAACGCCTCATCGACTATTATCCGTCGATTTACGGCATAGTTTTCTGCAGGACAAAGCTTGAAACGCAGGATGTTGCTGATAACCTGATTCACGACGGCTACAACGCCGCATCGTTGCATGGCGACCTCTCGCAGGCGCAACGCGACCTGGTGATGAACCATTTCCGCCAAGGCTTCACTCAGATTCTGGTGGCCACCGACGTGGCGGCTCGCGGTCTGGACGTTAACAACCTGTCGCACATTATAAATTATAATCTGCCCGACGACATCGACACCTACGTACACCGCAGCGGTCGTACCGGACGTGCCGACAAGACCGGCATCTGCATCAGCCTCGTGCATCAGAAGGAGAAACACAAAATCAAAGCCATCGAGAAGCAGCTCGGACGCCCGATGGAACGCGAGCTCATCCCGACGGCACAGCAGGTGTGCGAAAAACAGCTGTTCCGCCACATCGACAACCTCGAGAAGGTCGACATCATGCGCGACGACATCGACGACTACCTGCCGGTGGTGTTCAAAAAGCTCAGCTGGCTCACCAGAGAAGAGCTGATAACACGCGTCGTGGCGCTGAATTTCAACAGGTTTTTGGATTATTACAAAGACGCCAAAGACTTGAACATCGACGACAGCAAAGACAGCAGCAAGAAAGAGAAAAAAGAGAAGAAGGTGCACGACGACTCACATATGGTTCGCCTCTTCTTCGGCATGGGCAAGCGCGACCACATCAAGCCTAACTCATTGATCGGCAAGATCAACGACGTGACGGGCACCAAAGACATCGAGATCGGTCACATCGACCTGAAGGAGAATTTCTCGTTTGTGGCTGTCGACGGCGCACAGGCCCAGTTTATCGTCGACTGTTTCGCCGACCCGACCAAGAACCGCGACGGAATCAGAGTTGAAATCACAACAGGCGAGCCGAAGTCTTCTTCCGTCATTTCGACCGAAGCGAAGCGGAGTGAAAAAATCTCAAATAAAAAAGAAAAGAAGTCTCGTGACAACTTCCACGAGGATCGTCGACGTCACGACCGTGAGGAAGAAAAACACGAGAGGCGCAGTCGCAAAGAGAGCCGCGTCAAGGATAAGAAGGACAAGCGCGACAAGAAGAAACGCGCAAAGGAGAAGGAAAGACCAGAGAAGAAATATGGAAAAAGAGTGAGGTATTAAAAAAAAAAGACGGATTTGAAATCCGTCTTTTTTTATCATCCAACGTTTAGTATTCCCAAACGTTCTGTTCGAAATCGATAATCTCGTGTTTGATACGTTCCGACTCCATCAGGGCGTCGACGCCGGTGGCGTAGTCCTGGATGCTGCGGTCGTAGACGTTTTCTTCTTTATAGATGTAGCTGTCGAATTGACGCTTCCAGAAGAGGTCGTCGTAGGTCAGACGGGCTGCGGAGTTGTTTCTGTTGTAGACAGGGGCCTCCGACAGCACTGTGCGTGTGGCTTCATCAAACGGTATCCAGAAGAGCTCGTTAGGCATCTGGACGCTGTCGTTGATGTCGCGCATGGTCACCGGGCAGATAGCCTCGATGCGCACCATGAGCTGGCTGCGGTGTGAGTCGAAATACCAGTCTTCCATAAGACGAAGACGTGTCACCGACTCTGGGTTGAACGTGATGTTGATGACGGTGTCGCCGACCTTGTTGCCGTAGTCGTCGTACACTGCCTGATGACGTTCGCTGTTAAGGCCCGACATAAGCTTTGAATATGGTAGCGGCTTGGTGAGCTCGCCCGTGGCTGTCACCTCGTAGGCCTGGCAACGGCCTTCCTTCAAGGCGTCCATGATGACGTCCATGAATCTTCTCCAGTTCTGGTGACCGTCGCGTGGATAGTAGAATGGGAGGTTCATCTTCTGGCGGAAGTCGATCTCACGCCATATTCTCTTCTTCCACATCACGTCAGCCTCGCGGACGTCAGGATAAGGCACTATCTGCTTGACGCCAGTGCCGTTTTCAACATACAAACCGTCGTTGTAGTTATCGGTTGTGAAGACCTGTGCCGAGGCGCTGTTGCCGCCCAGCATGAAACAGATCAACGATGCTGCGATTATTGCTATTCTTTTCATGACTACTTGATTTGAACGTTAATTGAACCGATGTTTCTAATCTCTCCCTTAGGACTCTTCACGCAGATGTCCTGGAACTGGATACGCTGTCCCGACTGTGCGTTGCTGATCAAAGCAATGACTTCGTCGTTGAATCTCGGCCCTTTATTTTGTTTATCAATGAATGTTCCTCTGTAAGTCGACACGGTGTATGAGTCGACGGTGTAGTTGAAGCCTTCGAAGTCGAAGTCTTTCATCACTGCCATCACTCTGCCGTAGCCGAGCAATGCCTCTTTGTCGACCTTGCCGCCTGTGATGTCGCCGATTCTTACTATCGGGTCAGGCACCGGTTTCACGCGGAATTCCTGTGTTCCAAGGTTGACGATCTTGCCGTCTGGTGCTTTGGCAGATGTCTTCACCAAGACTTTTCTAGCGTTTTTGTCGACTTCCACGAAGTAGTTGCCCGCTGTCTTGTCTTTGGTGAGCGTGCCGCCTTCCACGTTGACGATGATGTCGTTAGGTGTGACACCTGGAGCTGCCACTGAGATAGGGTTCTGGAGTTCCTGGTACATCACCATCATCTTTGTTGGAGATATTGTCACTGAAGGAGGTGCCACGAGGTAAGAGGCGCTGAACGGATGATATTCCTTGTCGCCTGTCTCTGGGTTGGTCATCTCGATGACGCCGGCAAAATGCTGTTCGCCAGTGTTTCTTGCCGGGATCTTGAGTTTCACCACGCCTTCCTTACTCTTCACCATTGTAGGTTCGCCTTTGTAGTCGCTGAAGTTTCTCACTCCCAAGCCGTATCTGGCGTCGAAGTTGCTCATGGTGTCCGATGGAATGAGGATGACCTCAGCCTCGTAGTCCTGACCTTGTGTTATGAAGTCGCTTCTAGCGATGACTCTTGCCTGCAGTTTGTTGAACTTATAGTCGGTTGCGCCGATTCTCTTGAAGAGCTCCGACACAGCGTCGAATTCTGTTGTCTGTACCTCGCCCACGAGTTTGTTGAGGATTGCCATCTCGGCCACCAGGATGATGTGGCTGAAGTTTTTCTCCTCCCATGAAATAGGCTGACCGTCGGCATCGGTGTAAACTATCTTGTTGCCGTTCTGGTCGGTGTCGGTGAGCAGACCCACATGTTTGGTGTATTCTCTTGCGCCCGCCTCCTCAAGGGTTCTGATGACGAATTCACGATATTCCTGAATCTTCTGTTTCAACTCGGTGGCTTTGCCGTCATTGATCATGATGGTAGTAGGTGTATCGTAGTTGTCTTTTGAGTCGACATTTTTCAGATTAAACTCGTAAACAACGCGTCGGTTGTTAGGATCGGCCTTAGCGAAATCTTTGATGATAGCGTCCTCAGGGTCTTTCTTGCTCATCAGCTCATCGTAAGTGATGCCTTCTGTCTCAAGAAGCAGTGGGAGTGTCACTTCTTTTTCGATATAGTTGATGATTTCGTCAGATTTATCACGGATCAGTAAAGCTTTATCCCAATAGATCTGAGTCTTTTCCTGTTCTTTGGCATATTGCTGCTCGAAGGCACGGTACTGCTCATCGAGTTTCATCTCGATACTGGCGTTGGTCTTTTCCTGACCGTCGTTCACGATAGCAAAAGCGTCGAGGATGTCGGCCGACACGTTCATTGCGAGCAATGCCGTATAGACCAGGTACATCATACCGATCATCTTCTGCCTAGGTGTTTCTTTTGCTCCTGCCATTGTTGAAAATTTTTACTTAAGCTTTGATATTCATTGCGTTGAGCATGTTGCCATAAACGGTGTTCATTGCTGTCATGCGTTTCGACAAGTCGTTAAGCTGATGGTTCAGAGCATCGGTGTTGTTAGCTGATGCGTTGACTTTCTCGAGATAGAGAGCCATTGTGTCGTTCATCTTGCGGCTTGTGTCGGAGAACATGGCGGCGTTGGTGGCTGTCTTCGACAACTGTGAGTCGAGCTCCATAGCTGTCTCTGAAGCCTTGTTCATAGCTTTGGTGTAGTTGCTTGTGGCAGCCACTGCCTCGCTCACGTCGGCAATCTTCGATGCGTTCTCACCCAACCTTGTCAAGCCCTGGCTGAGACGTTCCATAGTCACTGAGTTGATGTTGGCTTTCTCAAACATCTCGTCGATCTTACTGGCGATGAGGTCGTTGTTAGCCTCGCCACCGTTGTTTTTAACGCGTTTTGCACCTGTTGAAGCCGGTTTGTCGCCACTGTCATGATACATATCCCACAACTCCGGGTAAACAATACTCCAGTCGGGTTCGACGTGGATAGGCTCAAATGCCGAGAAGAAGAAAATGATGGCCTCGGTGACCAGACCGAGTGTCAGCATGAAGTTTGCTGCGCCCGACCAGCCGAAAAGCGGCATGTGAGTAAGTTTGAACAAAGCTCCGATCATAACGATTGAAGCACCAATACCGTAAAGCTTCGCCATGAAGTTCTTATAGCCTCTGCTTTCTGATAACTCTTTGAATGACATATTTCTAATTTTTTTAATTTATTTCATTGTATTTTGTCATTTCGAGCTTGTTGGAGATTTATTCGCTTTTAGCGAATGCTTTCGCTTCGCTCAGGTCTCCATTCCATTTCGTTTCAGTCGAAATGACGGCGTTTATCAATTGTACACTCTTGATGCCTTGCTTGGGTTGTCGCCTTTGTTTCTGCCGAGGTAAGGCTGGATGCAGCGGAATCCGATGTAGCACTTCGCTGTGTCCTGATATTCGTAAGTACGTGTTGTCACCTGGAGGTAATATGAGATGTCCTTCCATGAGCCGCCGCGGACCACTTTTCTCTTCATCACCGGGTCGTCGGTCTCCTTGGCGTTGTACTGGTAGTCAGGGTTCATGTCCCATGAGAAGTTGTATGACGACGGGTCGAATGCGCTTGATGTCCATTCTGCCACGTTGCCTGCCATGTCGTAGAGGCCCCAGTCGTTTGCCGGGAAATGACCTACCACGAGGGTGGTGAGGCCGCCGTCGGCGATGTAGTTACCGCGCAATGGCTTGAAGTTGGCGAGCAGACAGCCTCTCTCGTTGCGTGCGTATGGGCCGCCCCATGGATATGGGTTCAGCTGATGGCCGCCGCGTGCTGCCCATTCCCACTCAGCCTCGGTAGGCAGACGGAACTCCGACAGGTCGGCTTTGCCTCTCTGCTTCGAGATGTATTTGTTGAGCTTGGCGGTGCGCCACACGCAGAAAGCACGGGCCTGGTTCCAGTTGACACCGACGACAGGATAGTTGTCGTAAGCCTGGTGCCAGAAATATCTCTCTGTGAGCGGGTCGTTGAACGAGTATGAATAGTCATAGATCCATGACAAGGTGTCAGGATATACGTTGATTTCCTCGTTATGCACGTACACCGAGCGGTCGTTCATGCCCTGCGGACGGTTGGCGAAAGCACCGTTGCGGTAGTCAGCACCCTCTCTGAACTCCTTCTTGGCAGCTGCTCTGTAGTCGATGTAGCTGTAGTGATAGAAGAGCTTGCGGGCGTCGATCTCTTTCTTGCCCCAGAAACGCTCGTTCTCAGGGATATAGAGCTGCTCGAGAGCCTCTCTGTAGTCCTGGTTGTCACTGCGCCAGTCGATCTTCTCATCCCAGTTGAGGATAGGAGTGTCGTAAGCCTCGCCGGTCTTTCTGTTCTGAGTGATGAGATACTTGTCAGGGTCGACCTCGCCGAGATAGGTGCGGGCCAACGAGTCGCGTACGTAGTACACAAACTCACGGTATTCGTTGTTGGTGATCTCTGTCTCATCCATAAAGAATGACGACACCGAGATGGTCTTACCTTCTGTCAGATAAGTGCCAGCGATGTCCTGACCGCCGACTCCCATGGTGTAGCTCCCCATCGGGACAAACACCATACCGTAAGGATCCGGCTGATAAAACGGCTTTGATTTCTTTCTAACGCCAGTGAGCTCGCCCTGGTCGCTGTTGCTAGTGCTGCAACCCACCAAAACGACTGCTATCAGGCTCATTAACAAAAACTTTTTCATCTTATCGTCGTTATTTATTTTAACTATTTTAACAATTTATTTCAATTTTAAATGACGTCCAAAAAAAGCGTCCAAAAATATTATATTTTCTTTAATTTCCGACAAAAACCTTTCAACATGTCGAAAAATTTTTCAACATCATTTTATAAGTATCTGATGCTACGATAGATACGTGGTGATTTGTCCAGATCGAGCTTGAAGTTGTAGCTCACCGACACCTCGTGTGAGCCCGGGAGCTTCAGCCCCATCGTATTTATATCGTAGGCATAAGATATCTGAATTCCCTTTATCACGATGCCGACAAGCACGTCGACCGACTCCTGATACCTATAATTAACGCCAAACCAAAACTTATTATTGTACCAGAGCCTGGCGCTGGCGTTAAATTGTGTCGAGGCGATGTCGCTGAGCATCAGCACCGACGGGTTGATCACGAACCTCGGGTCGGAGACAAACTGATACTCGTAGCCTGCCATCACGTAAAACGTGCGGTCGCCGACCATACTTGCGCTTGACGACGACTTGCCTTCGAGGGCTTTGCCTTTGCGTTCCAGCAAGTTGGTGGTTGAAGCCGCTATGTAAAACATCTCCTCCACCTCGTAATAAAGTCCGAAATTGAAGTCAAAGAGCATGTCGGACTGCTGTCCCGATGGGATCACAGGGTCGTTGTCGTTCAACGGATGCGCCTTCGAGAAGTCGATGGAGCGGTTGTTGAAACTGAACGCCAGACCCATTCCCAAGGTTCCCATACCAAGGTCGAGATGGTACGAATAGCCGAGGTTGACAGCGGTGTTCGACTCAAAACCCAGCTGGTCTTTCATAATTGAGAGACCCACGCCGCCGCCCAACACCCTGATGGGAAGGTCGGCCGACATGAAGAACGTGCGCGGCGACACCACATCACCTGTGACATCATCCTTAAAGCCCGTCCACTGGTTGCGGTATGTGGCCATCGCGTTGACACCCTCGCTCATGCCGTAGAAGCCCGGGTTTATAACTGCATAAGAGTTGCTGTAATTGGTAAACAACGGGGCCTGCTGCGCCTGCAACCCGCTGATTATCAATGTACCTAGCAATAAAAATAATATTTTTATACTTTTATGCATTGTGATTCTAACGCTCTGTTTTCTATTTTATTGTGTTTTTCAACATTTTTTCAACAATCATCGGAAGAGTCTTATGATATCGTTACCGTTTGCGTAGATGAGCAGCATCAGCAGGAAGATAAACCCTATCGTGGTGGCTCTTTCGAGGAACTTGTCGCTCGGCTTGCGGCCTGTTATCACCTCCCAGATGAGGAACAGCACGTGACCGCCGTCCAGACCCGGTATCGGCAGTATGTTCATCACCGCGAGGATGATGGATAGGAACGCTGTCATGCGCCAGAACTGTTCCCAGATGAAGGTGTCGGGGAAGATGCTTCCGATGGCGATGAAGCCGCCGAGGCTCTCGTAGGCTCCTGTGCTCGGGTTGACGATGAGTTTCAGCTGTCTCCAATAGTCACGCAGCTCCTTGCCGGTCTTCTTGAAGCCACGTGGTATCGACTGCCAGAAGGTGTATTCCTTGGTCGAGACCTGCAGCATCTGTGCGGCATACACTCCGATGGTGGCGTCACCGCCCACATGTGTCACATAGGTGAGAGTGTCGATGTCACGCACCACCATCAGGCTAATATCTTCGTCACGATGGTTGACGATTTCTTTCTTAAAGTCTTGGAAATAAGGCGTTTCCACCTCGTTGATGCCTATGATCTGGTCGTTCACGAGCAGCCCGGCCTTCTCGGCATACGAGCCGTTGGAGAAACCGCCCACCACAAATGGCATTCGGGTGCTGATAAACACCGTACGGGCCTTAAGTATCTGATTCACAGCGTCTTCAGGCAGCTCAACGACCATTTTCTCGCCGTCACGCTCCACTTCGATATATTCGGTCTTCTCGAGAATCATGTGCATCGGTATCTCGCTGAAGTCTTCGATGTATTCGCCGTTGACTGTCAATATCTTATCGCCGTCGCGGAGGCCGAGGTTATAACCCAGGCTGTCGACTGCGATGCCGTATTTGTTGACTTCTTCTGTCGAGATATACTGTTCGCCGTAGTGTGCGATGAGTCCGATATATATCAAGATAGCGAGGACCACGTTCATACACACGCCGCCTATCATGATTATGAGGCGCTGCCAAGCCGGCTTGGTGCGGAACTCCCATGGCTGTGGCTCCTGTGCCATCTGTGCCTGGTCCATCGACTCGTCGATCATGCCCGCGATCTTGCAATATCCACCCAGCGGCACCCATCCGAGACCGAACTCAGTGCAGTCCTCTGCCCTGCGCCAGTCGTCCTCCGGCAAGGTGTTGAGGTCGATTTTCTCGTAAGTATACTCTTTTTTATTTGTCAGAGGGTTGGTGGTCTCGTGGGTGATGTATTTTTCTGGCTCGTTTTTCTGGAAAAACTTAAATCTCCACTTCCCATTTACTCTTTTACATCTGAAAATAGAGAATTTCCAGTCGAAAAACATATAAAACTTCTCGACTCTCACGCCGAAGATGCGTGATGCTATGAAATGCCCAAATTCATGAATGATTACAAGGATTGAGAGGGCTAATATAAGCTGAATTATCTTGATTAATACCGCCATTTTTTCTTTACAAAATTTTTAATTTGCAAAGATAAGGATTTTTATTGAAATTTAGGTCAGAAAATTTTATTTTCCTTCAAAAGATATGTAATCCTCAGGATTCAGCGGTATTCCCTTGAACCACATCTCGAAGTGCAGATGTGTGCCTGTAGAGGTGCTGCCACCTTTCCCGATGATGGCGATAGGGTCGCCTGTCTTGACGGCGTCGCCCTCATGATGCAGCAGCTCTGCGTTGTGTTTATAGACCGACACCAGGTTCTTATCATGTTGAATACCAATGGTATAGCCGCCTTCGACGCTCCAGTCGGAGAACACCACGGTACCGTCCCACATCGCTTTGATGACCTCATCGGTGTTTGCCACGATGTCGATGCCGTAATGTTTGTTGTTGTAGTTGAAGTGGTTGGTAATCATTCCGTTAAGTGGCGGCAGGAACACCGGTGCTTCGTTCGTATATATATTAATAGGTGTGTAGTCGTTGTCGAAATCCTCGTCGTTGATGATATGTCTGAGGTTTTGGATATAGGTGTCGTTTTGGTGCAGTGCCTGTTCGAGTGAGTCGGCGCGTGTCTCCATGTTATAGATGCGGCGGTCGAGTGTCACGTCGGTGTAGCCCGGGATATATTCGCGTATCGGGGTGAAAAATATGATGCAGGAGGTGATGGTTATCAGCAATATGGTGTAGACAACGATATATGTCGTCAGCCTCGCCTTGCTCATGTTAAACCCGCCTTGTTCCTCGAAGGTCTCGGGGTGTATGATGACGATTTTGAACTTGTCTTTGAAGTTTTTAAACCAACCTTTTTTCATATTTTGCAGTTATTCCAGATTGAATTGACCTTTTTTCTTGCCTTGCATGCCACGGTAGAAGTCTTCGAGCATCGGCCAGTCCTTCTCGAAGTCGCCGCATGGCCTGAACGACGGGCCGTAGCCGCACGTCTTGGTCTTGAAGTCGATAAACCCAAGCACCACAGGCACTTTGGCAAGCTCGGCAATGTAATAGAAGCCGCGTTTCCACTTCTCGACGCGTTTGCGGGTGCCTTCCGGGGTGATGACGATGTTGAGTTCGTCGTACTGATGAAACACCACCGAGGTCTTTGTCACCATATTGTTGCCTCTGCTGCGGTCGACGGGTATGCCGCCTATCTTTCGCAGAAACCAGCCGAGGCCGAATTTAAAGAACTCTTTCTTTATCAGGAATTTGACTTCGCGGCCTTCCATCCAGAAGAAGCAGCGACCTATGACGAAGTCCTCGATGCTGGTGTGGGGCGCACATATCACGATGCTTTTCTTGACACCTTCCGGAAACTGTCCTTTGAAGGTGAAGCCTCTCATTTTGAGATAGTTACGACCGAACCATTTCTTAAAACTCATATATCGATGTTAAGGCCGAGGCCTTTTTTAAGGGTTAAAACATTGGGGTTGATCTCTGCCATCTTCTCGAAGCGGCTGCGGTCGGTGTATATGACCTCATCTTTGGGCTTCTCGACGATATGGTGTGTGAGCTTGAACTGGTTGTTGTCGAGCACCTTGGCGAGATGCTCGCGCAGCTGTCCCATGTGCTGCATATCGTTGACAACCAATATGTTATCGATCTGATAATTTATCTCGAAATTGTCTCCCAGCGTGGGTTTGTATTTACCGATGCCAGCCACGAAATTCGGTGCGGTGTTTTTGTGTTCCGTCACGAATTTCGTCCACGCATTAACCAGCATCTCCTGCGTAAAAGGGTTGTTTCTAACCTCGACGGGGGCGTCGGAGGCTTTTTTCTGAGGCTCGGTGTCGTTGATCGATATGGTGCCTGGTCGACGGACGCGCTGGACAGGGGTCGGAGGGGTTGGGGATGTCTCGTTAGCATTGTTTACAGCGGTTTTTGGTGTGGCAACCTGAACACCGCTGTAATTCCGAACGGAGAGAGGAACCTCATTCCGTATGACGGTAACATTCGGTACAGCCACCATCTTCATCAACGCCACCTCGAGATGCAGCCTCTTGTTGTTGGCACTGCGGAAATTGATGTCACATTCGTTGGCGAGGTCTAACGCCCTGAGGATGAACGCCGTATCACAACGCTCAGCCTGTTTGATGTAACGTTCCTGCAGCTGCTTGCTGACCTCCATCAAGGCTACCACACGCGGGTCCTTGCCGAGAAGGAGGTTACGCAGGTGGCTGGCCATGCCCTGGATGAAATTCTGTGGGTCGAAACCCTTGTTTATCACCTCGTTAAGGAGCAGCAGCATCGAGTTGATGTCGCCCGCAAGGATGTTGTCGACCATCCTGAAATAGTATTCATAATCAAGGACATTGAGGTTGGTGATGACATCTTGGTAGGTGATGTTGTTGCCCGAGAAGCTCACCATCTGGTCGAATATCGACAGGGCGTCACGGAGGGCGCCGTCGGCTTTCTGTGCTATGATGTTGAGAGCCTCGTCTTCAGCTGTCACGCCTTCTTTTGCCGCGATGTTACGCAGATGGTTGGCGATATCTTCCACCGTGATACGTTTGAAATCAAAGATTTGGCAACGCGACAGGATTGTAGGCAATATCTTATGTTTCTCGGTGGTGGCGAGTATAAACTTGGCATACGCCGGCGGCTCCTCGAGGGTCTTGAGGAAGGCGTTGAACGCCGCGCCCGACAGCATGTGGACCTCGTCGATGATGTACACCTTATATTTTCCGATTTGTGGCGGGATTCTCACCTGGTCGATGAGGGCGCGGATGTCGTCGACACCGCTGTTCGACGCCGCATCGAGTTCAAAGATGTTGAACGACGCGTTGTTGTTGAAACTCACACACGACTCGCATTCGTTGCACGCCTCCATGTCGGCGGTAGGATGCAAGCAGTTGATGGTCTTCGCCATGATACGGGCGCAAGTGGTCTTGCCCACACCACGCGGACCGCAGAACAGAAACGCCTGCGCAAGGGTGTTGTTGCGTATCGCGTTCTGCAAAGTCGACGTGATGGCGTGCTGACCTACCACGCTCTCAAAGGTCGAAGGCCTGTATTTTCGTGCTGATACAATGAAATTTTCCATCTAAAATTAGCCTTTTATTCAGCTTGTAAAATTACAAAAATTTTGTCAAAATATTATACGTTTATATATTTTTTTAAAAAAAAGCCCGTTATACTAACGAATTTCTTATTTTTGCAGTTTCGGATATTAGGCAAAAAGGACAATGAGGCGAACGACATATAATTTATTTGGTATACTGGCTATCTTATTGACAGTCACAATGTTAGCATCATGCTCCACAAAGAAAAACAAGTGGAACAGGCGCGTTTGGCACAACATGACTGCCCATTATAACGTGTGGTGGAACGGCGACCAGAGCCTGAAAGAGGGCGAGAAGACGCTGCGCAACACCGCCAAGGACGACTACAACCAGACGTTGAGGGTGTTCAACTACGGCACCAAAGAGAACGCCATGACACTCTACCAGCAGATGGACCGCACCATCGAGAAGGACGCCATCTGCATCCAGAAACACTCGATGCGATTCAACAACACCGAATATGTGCGCTGGATCGACAACGCCTTCATCGACATGGCAAAGGCGCATTTCTACAAGCAGGACTACGTGCCGGCAAGAAGGACGTTCGACTATGTCGTGTCGCAGTACCGCAACAGCAAGGACAGACACACCGCATTGCTTTGGCTAGCAAAGACTTACATCCAGACAGGACAGTTTGAGAAAGCAGAAGCTTGTCTGCAGTCGCTGATTGTGTCGATTGACGGTGAGGAAAAGATCACGAAATACGTATACCAGAACATCGACTTGGTGTATGCCGACTATCACATCGCTATGGGCAACGACAACGAGGCGGTGCGTTACCTCCGCAGCGCACTGCTCACCTCGAGAGACAAGTACAACAAGACCCGCGCCATGTTTATCCTCGGTCAGATCTACATGAACCAGAACGACAAGACGCGTGCCACCGAGCAGTTTAAGAACGTGATTCGTAAGCACCCTTCGTATGAGATGACATTCGAGGCGAAGATCAACCTCGCACGCTGCAACGACAGCGACACCACCACCATCATGAAGATGCTCCGCAAGATGCTGAAAGACTCCAAGAACATCGACTTCCAGGACCGCATCTACTACACCATGGCAGGCGTGGCACTCGACAGGGACAACGAGACCGACGCAGTGAAATATCTCAGGATGTCGGTGGCGACTAGCACCAACAACACCAACCAGAAGATACGCTCATCGCTCGATGCGGCCGATATCTTGTTCGGCAACAGCGAATATGTGCTCAGTCAGGCTTATTTCGACACCGCCGTGATGTCGATGGACCGCTCCTACCCCGGCTACGACAGCCTCTTGAACATGTCGGTGATGCTCACCGACCTCGTCAGCAACCTCGTGGTGTACGAGACGCAGGACAGCTTGTTGCGTCTCGCCGAGATGGACACCATACACCTGTTTGCCGTCATCGACAAGGTGATAGAGGACTATCAGGCGGAGCAGCAGCGGCTTGCCGAGCAGCGCGAGATAGAGGCACAAATAGCGCTCAACGGAGGCAACGAGAAGCCCCAGGGCGTGGTGCAGCCTAACGATGGCAACTGGTACTTCTACAACACCCAGACACGCACACGCGGCATGAACGAGTTCCAACGCAAATGGGGCAACCGACTGCTCGAAGACTACTGGTTTATCTCCAACAAACAGACGATGCTGGTACAAGAGGAGCTGACGGAACTCTCAGAAGAAGAGATTGCCGCCTTGAGCGAAGAGGAACGCGAAGCATACCTCAGACAACGTGCCATCAAGAGCGACACCACACAATACACAGAGCTCGACCGTGGCTATTATCTGAAACAGATACCATTCTCGCCAGAAGCCAAGGAACAGGCTCACGCACAGATCAAAGAGGCGCTGAACAACATCGGATTTATCTACTACTACGAGCTTCACGACTACCCGCGCTCGATAGAAGCCTACACCAAACTCAGCGACAACTACCCCGACAACCCCAACGAGGTGTCGTCATGGTATTACCTCTACAAGATGCACTCAACGATGAAAGATACTGAAAACGCTGAGAAATACAAGTCGCTCGTGCTGGCTAAATACCCTGAGTCGAATCAGGCTAAGATCATCCTCGACCCTGATTATTTCGTCAAGGAAAACAACAAAGGTGCCGAAGCCGAACAGCTTTACGCAAAGACTTTCGAGGCTTACAAAAACGGTCAGTATCAACGTGTTATGATGAATGTGAGAAAGGCACGCGAACAGTATGCCGACGACACGCTTTTCATGCCGAGGTTCGAGTTCCTCAACGCGGTGTCGCTGGGATACGTCGAGGTGGTCGACTCGATGGCTTATTCGCTCTTACGTCTCATCCGGACATATCCTGAAAGCAGCATAAAACCATATGCTTTGGATGTTTTGTTAGCCGCCAACGACATGTACAACCTCGGTTTGAACATCGAGAGCGCCCGTCCGAAGGTCGACACGGTGCAGGAGAAGGAATATCCTTACACCTTCAACCCGAGAGACCAGTACTACGTCGTCGTGATTTGCAATAACAAGGTGAGAATCAATCCGTTAAAGGTCCGTATCAGTGATTTCAACAAGAACAATTTCCGAATGGACCAGCTGACGATAAAGAATATGATGCTCAACAAGCAGGACGCTTTGATCACCATCGGAAACTTCGAAAACCTCAGCAAGGCCAAGGATTATCATACGGCGATGTTCCTCAGCGACTACATCTTCGGAGGCATCAACAGCGAAAATTATCAAGTAATCGAGGTTTCAATACCTAACTTCCCTATTTTCTTTGAACAGAAAAACGTGGAGGAGTATAAAGAGTTTTGGGATCTCAATAACAAATAAAATAACAAGACTATGGGTTCAACAACAAATCAAGAACAACCAGGAAGAAACAACCTAATCGGCAACGGCACCACCATCAAAGGTGAGATCAGTGCCACAGGCGATATCCGTGTTGACGGCACCGTTATTGGGACAGTGAAATCGACTGGCAAGGTCGTCATCGGACAGCAAGGCATGGTTGAAGGAGAGATGATCTGTAACAGCGCCGACATCTCAGGCCGCGTGAAAGGCATCATAAGAGTTGAGGAGCTGACATCACTGAAGTCGACGTCACGCCTCGAGGCGGAGCTCTATACCAAACAGCTCTTCATCGAGATAGGCGCCATCTTCACCGGCAAGTGCGACATGTCTCAGAAAGTCGCCGAAATGCCAAAGAAATAAGGCATTATGATGGAAAAGAAAGACTCGAAATTCATCACGCAGCTTGTCATTTTGACAGTGGTTGTGATGGTGGCGTGCCTCTTCGCACATAACATGCTTACGGTGTGGTGGCCCGCCATAGTGGTGTTTTTTGCCATCGTCAGCGCCGTGATGTATTTCCTCAGCGAGAAAGCCAAGGCAAAAGACATGCGCAAGTTCGCCAGCTTCTACATGGCCGCCACGGTGGTGAAAATGGTGGTTTACCTAGCCATCATCATCGTCTACATCATGAATTTCAAGGAAGACGGCAAGCGTTTTGCCATCACTTTCCTGATTATATATTTGATTTACAGTGTTTTCGAGACAATGAAACTCGCTAAAAAAGAAAAGAAATGAACAACAACGAACTTATCGGATACGAGAAGATTGAACGATTCAATCCGGAGCGCACTGCCAAACTCGAAGAGCATTACCGCGCTATTTTACAGCTTTTGGGCGAAGACCCGAACCGCGAAGGCCTGATCAAGACCCCAAAACGCATGGCAAAGTCGATGCAGTTTCTGACACAGGGCTACAACATGGACCCGATGGAGATACTGCTTTCAGCAAGATTCAAAGAGGATTACCGTCAGATGGTGATTGTCAAGGATATAGAGCTGTTTTCGATGTGCGAGCACCACATGATTCCGTTTATCGGAAAGGCGCATGTGGCTTACATCCCCAACGGGTATATCACAGGCTTGAGCAAGATCGCGAGAGTGGTCGAGGTCTACGCACGCCGTCTGCAGGTGCAGGAACGCCTCACCACGCAGATCAAGGAAGCCATCAACGAGGCTCTGCATCCGCTTGGTGTCGCCGTCGTCATCGAGGCACGCCACCTCTGCATGTGCATGAGAGGCGTACAGAAACTGAATTCAGTGACCACGACATCGGATTTCGTCGGCGCTTTCGAACGTGGCGAGACAAGAATGGAATTCTTGAATTTAATAGGAACAAATCTTCACTAAAATGGAAAACTACAACGAAAACTATAATTCGACACAGGTTTTGTCGAACACCTTCGTGGCCAACGTCTTCATGTGGATGTTTGCGGCACTGGGAATCACCGCGCTGACAGCATATCTGTTTGGTACGACGCCAGATCTCATAATGTCGATGTTCTCGGTACGTGCCGACGGCAGCGCATCGTTGAACCTGCTCGGCTGGATAGTGATGCTCGCACCGCTTATCATAGTGTTCGTCATGTCGTTGGGCATGGAGAAGATGAAAGCCTCGACGATGATAATCCTGTACTTGGTGTATTCCGTTTTGATGGGCATGAGCCTGGGATTCATTTTCTTGGCTTACACAGGCGCTTCGATAGCCAAGACCTTTGTCATCACAGCCGGGATGTTCGGACTGATGGCGTTTATGGGCTATACCACCAAGACCGACCTCACCAAGATGGGTTCCATTTTGCTGATGGGACTGTTCGGCATCATCCTCGCCACGGTGGTCAATATGTTCATGCACAGCGAGAGCCCCGACTACATCATCAGCATCGTCGGAGTGATAATCTTCACAGGACTGACAGCCTACGATGTGCAGAAAATCAAGCAGATCGGCATGATGGGGATGGATAACAACGAGACGATGACGAAGATCTCGATTCAGGCGGCATTGAGCCTGTATCTTGACTTCATCAATTTATTCCTTTATTTATTAAGATTTTTTGGAAAAAGTAAAAATTAAAAAAATATGAAAGCTTATGTTTTCCCTGGACAGGGAGCACAATTTGTGGGAATGGGAAAGGACTTGTACGACAAGTTCCCGAAAGCAAAAGACATGTTTAACAAGGCCAACGACATCTTGAAATTCAAGATCACCGACATAATGTTTGAGGGCACCGACGAAGACTTGCGTCAGACCAAGGTCACGCAGCCTGCCATCTTCCTCCATTCAGTGATTTTGGCTGCCATGCTTGAGGATTTCAAGCCTGACATGGTGGCAGGACACTCATTGGGAGAGTTCTCGGCACTCGTCGCCAACAAGACATTGACATTTGAAGACGGCTTGAAGCTCGTGTCGCAGCGTGCCATGGCTATGCAGAAGGCTTGCGACGCCAACCCGGGCACTATGGCGGCCATCATCAACCTTGAGGACGATAAGATCAGGGCCATCTGCAACTCTATCGACGAGGTGGTGGTTCCTGCCAACTTCAACAGTCCTGGCCAGGTGGTTATTTCTGGCAGCATGAAAGGCATCGTGATAGCATGCGAGAAGATGAAGGAAGCCGGCGCAAAACGCGCATTGCCGTTGAAGGTCGGCGGAGCGTTCCACAGCCCGTTGATGGAGCCTGCGCGTGAGGAGCTCGCCGAGGCCATCCAGAAGACCAAGTTCTCGGTAGGCATCTGCCCTGTATATCAGAATGTTACAGGCCAGGCGGTGCAAGACCCTGAGATCATCAAGGCTAACCTCATCAAACAGCTGACGGCACCTGTGTGCTGGACGCAGACCATGGAAAACATGATAGCAGCCGGCGTGAACCAGGTTGTTGAAGTGGGTCCCGGCACAGTGCTTCAGGGCTTGTTCAAAAGAATGAACGGCACCATCGAATTGTCAAGTGCAGCGATATAATGAGACGTAAGCATCTGACACCGATATATTTAAGCCTCGCAGTCGCCTTCGGCGTCCTGCTCGGCATCGTCATATCACGTTCAAACAACCCCAATACCTTTATTAATAAAGGTGGCGGCATGAACCTGGTTGACAAGGTGTTTTATCTCATTGAAAATGAATACGTTGACACTGTCAACATCGACAAGCTGCAAGTTGACGCGGTGACCAGCGTCATCGACAAGATGGATCCGCACAGCGAATATTTCGAGCCCGAGGTGCTTGAGGAGGTCAACGAGGACCTGCAAGGCAGCTTCGAAGGCATTGGCGTGACGTTCAGGATAGAGAAAGACACCGTCACCATCATCAGCACCATCAAGGGCGGGCCGTCGGAGAAGGTCGGGATACTTGCAGGCGACAGGATCGTTTATGTGAACGACAGCCTCATAGCAGGTGTCGGCATTAATAATAATAAGGTGATGAAGCTCCTGAAGGGTCCGCGCGGCACCAAAGTCGACGTGAGGATATATCGTCGTGGCGTGGCTGACCTGCTCGACTTCACCATCACACGTGATGTGATCCCGACATACAGTGTCGACGTGGCGTATATGCTTGACGAGACCACGGGTTACATCAAGCTGCAGAAGTTCATCGCCACCACGCACAAGGAGTTTGTGAAGGCCGTGAAGAAGCTGCAGGCGCAGGGCATGCAGAAGCTCATCTTCGACCTTCGTGACAACGGTGGAGGCTACCTGGTGGAGGCCGTCGACATCGCCGACGAGTTCCTGCCGAAGGGCAGTCTCATCGTCTACACCCAGGGCGAGCACCGCGACAGGCAGTATATCTTCGCGCGCCGGCGGGGCATGTTGGAAGACACGCCTGTCACCATACTCATCGACGAGGGGTCAGCGTCGGCATCGGAGATCGTGGCCGGCGCGCTCCAGGACAATGACCGTAGCACCATCATCGGACGCCGTTCGTTCGGCAAGGGCCTGGTGCAGGAGCAGTTTGACCTGGGCGACGGGGCGGGCCTGCGACTCACCGTGGCACGCTATTACACCCCGACAGGACGTTGCATCCAGAAGCCATACGACGGCGACAGGGAGAAATACATACTCGAAGCCTACGACAGATACAACTCCGGCGAGATGTTCAGCGCCGACAGCATCCACTTCGCCGACTCGCTTAAGTACATCACCCCGGGCGGAAAAGTCGTCTACGGCGGAGGAGGCATCATGCCTGACATCTATGTGCCGCTGAAGCAGGACTCAACAGAGTATTTCTTCAATAAGATTGTCAACGCCAGCGTGGTGTTCCAATATGCATTTGACTACTCCGACACTCATCGCGAAGAAGTGTTGAAATATGGCGACGAGAAGAATTTCGACAAGAAGTTCGTGTTCACCGACAAGATGTGGAACGACATCATGAGAGAGGCTAAAAACAAGAAGATCACGGGCACCGACGAGCAGATTGCAATGGCGAAAGAGAAGACTCCGCAACTGTTTAAGGCATACGTGGCAAGAAATGTTTTCGGTGACGAGGCGTTCTATCCACTTTACCAACCGATGGATGAGATACTACTCAAAGCCATTCGTTATTTCGAAGGAAAAAATTAATTTTTTGTTAAACATAATAAAAAAAATTGTATTTTTGCAGCCCGAATTGGATAAAATGAAGAACGAAACACATAATTTCACGATTCCATTGGCAGGTTTGCCGTTCGGACATACTGATTATCAATATGTTATCGACGACAAGTTCTTTGAGGAAAGGGATTATTCGGAGGTGAAAAAAGGAATTGTGAACCTTCATTTAGGCGTCGAAAAGATGGAAACGATGTTCGTTTTAGCGTTGAAATTCGAAGGGAAGGTGGTTCTTCAATGCGACAGATGTGGCGATGACTACGAGCAGACAGTTGAAAACTCGGCTGAGATTTACCTGAAATACGGTGCCGAGAAAGGCGACGAGGACGAGGATGTCATCATGATCACGAAGAATGATAGTGATTTTGACCTGAGTGATTTGATTTATGAATACATCATCTTGTCGCTCCCAATTCACAGAACGCACGACGATGAGAGCTTGTGCAACCAGGAAGTACTGGCAAAACTGCACAACTTCTCTCAGTCGGAGGCGGAAGAAGAGAAAAACGACAACCCGTTATGGGCTGAGATGATGAAGGAATTGAAAGATAAATTAGATAAGTAGTAATTAAAAAATAATGTAAAATGGCACATCCTAAACGAAGACAGTCTCATACAAGAGGCGCTAAAAGAAGAACTCACTACAAAGCTGAGGTCCCAACATTGGCAACATGCCCGGTAACAGGCACAATCCACGTATATCACAGAGCATACTATGTTGACGGTGACCTTTACTATAAAGGAAAACTCGTCATGGAGGGAGCTAAGAAATAAACAAAGGAAATTTTTTTCATAATCTTTATATTGTTTTTCCCCGCCTTTCGAGTAAAGGTGGGGTTTTTTTATTAATTTATTTGCTTTTTTCAAAAACTATTTGTATTTTTACACCCTGAAACTTAAAAATTCATAATATGAATAAGATTTTATTGGCTTTACCGGTATTTGCAATTCTGCTTTTTGCCAACGTGCAAAAATGTCAGGCTGAAAACAATGACATGTTTAACAAGGAGATCGTCGCCGACACTGTCTATTACCAGATGGTAGATGAATCGCCATCATATC
>Ga0310696_10001263_pt1 | contig 37080 bp, 30 predicted proteins | sample AusTroGonzalo_MG_4_FD_203885 | JGI IMG/M metagenome (GOLD analysis project Ga0310696, IMG submission 203885) | Bovine rumen microbial communities from tropical cattle in Woodstock, Queensland, Australia - Gonzalo_02 (v2) (version 2) | ecosystem: Host-associated > Mammals > Digestive system >... | reverse complement strand
TGTTGCTGTCCATGTGGGGGAAGAGGTCCACCGGCAGCCGGGTCAGGGAGAAGATGCCGATGATGATGACGGCAATGTAAATCAACCCTGTCATGATAGGTCTCGCGACCGATTTTTGGTATAAACTCATATTCTTGCTATTGGCTATTGGCTATTGGCCATTGGCTTCTAGCCGTAAGCTGTTGATTACAATTTTTTTTTAACTATGACTAATGACGTAGACAATGACTATTAGCTAAGATTCTTTACCTTTTGACTATATAGGCCAAAGGCTAATAGCTAATAGCTAATAGCCAAAAGCTATTGTTTCTCGACATTCACCTCCAAACCGTCTTTCAGTCGGGCTAGACCCGTGGTGGCCACCATGTCGCCGTCGTGGACGTTGCCAGAGATAAGCTCGTAGGCTCGGTCGAGGTGGCGACCGATTTCCACCTGGTTGAAGGAGACTTTGCCATCCTTATATACATAGACGTAGCGGTTGCCGGAACCCTGCTGGCGGAAGATGGCTTCGTCGGGAACCACCACGTGTTTCTCCGTGCCGAAGTTGATGGTCACGCGGGCGTACATACCTGGGCGCACGCGGCTGTCGGTGTTGGCTAACTGCACCTCCACGGGGAAGGTGTGTGTGGCGCCGTCCATAGTCGGGTAAATGAGGCTGATCTTGCCCTTGAACTCTTCATCGCCGTAGGCATCCACCTTGACTGTAACCGGCGTGCCGACCTTCACCTGCTTGAACAGCGTCTCGGAGATGTTGATGTTCATCTTCACAGGGGTGATCTGCTGCACCTGCACCACCGGCAGACCGCCGAAGAGGTCGCCGCTGTCGTAGTTGCGCTGCGTCACCACACCGGAAATCGGGCTCAGCAACTGCGTGTTTTCCAAAAGGTTGTCGTAGGTGGTTTGTGCCACATCCAGTTGGGTCTTCATCGCGTCCCAGTCGGATTTGGAGACACCGCCCACCTTGTAGAGCTCGTCAACGCGCTTGAAGCTGGCCTTGAGGTTGTCGAGCTGTACTTTCGATTGTTTGAGGCTGTTCTCGTTCATCTGCACGAGCACCTTGCCCTTGTTGACGCGGTCGCCGACTTCCACATAGATTTTGTCGATGCGGCCTCCTGTGAGCGGGGCGATGTTGTTGACGGCGTTGGCCTCCACGATGGCGGTGTATTCGTAGGTCTGGTCAACCTCCTCCACATGCACTTCTTGCGTGCGGATGGTCATCTTCTGGTCTCCGGCGATGACGGCGGTGTCTTTTTTCTTGCAACCTGCCATCACAAACAAGGAGATTGCCAATAAAATGGTGATTTTTTTCATATTAAGGTTTATTTTTGTCAGTTGATCCCCCACACTGCGCTTTGCTTGTGTGGGGTTAATTGCACTGCGTGCGTTTTGCCTTACCACCCCGCCCTTCGGGCACCCCTCCAAAGGAGGGGAATGGGCTGTTTAAGGAACTATTTATCATTTATCATTCATCATTGTTCGACGCCGAGGGTCGCATCCAAGTTCGCCTTAGCGACGAGGTAGTCGAAGATGGCTTGGCAGTAGGTGAGCTGGCTGGTGAGGAGGGCGAGTTCGGTGGAGCGGAGGTCGAGCCAGGTGTTCATGCCCACTTCGTACTGCTTCTGGGCGATGTCGTAGGCTTTCTGCGCCTGCCGCATAGTCTCGCTGTCGGAAGCCAGGTCTTCGATGGCCTGCTGCATGTCATTGACGCAGCTTTGCACTCCCAACCGGAGGTTGCGCTCCAGATCCAGACGTTGGTCTTGCATATTCTGGATGCTCAAGTCCGACTGTTTCAGTTTGAAATGCGTTGAAGCCCAGCCGACAATCGGGATTTGCAGCGACAATGCCACGTATGAATACGGGTAGTTGGTGAAGGAGCCGCCGTCATCGCCCATGCCGGAATACTGGAAAGCGCCGGCCAAAGCCAACATCGGCAGGGAAGCGCCGCGCACAATCTTCTTCGACTGCTCCAACTGTTCGATGCCCATGTCCATCTGACGCAACGCTGAGTTGTAAGCCAGCTGCAAATCTTGTTCGGAAGGCATTTTGGCGTTTAGTACAATCTGTTCATAGTCAGAGAGTTGACCGTCAAAAATCACGGGTTCGTTCACGTCCATGCCCAAAACCACTTTGAGTCGCATGGCGGACAACCTTACGGCTGTGGCAGCGGAGTTGACTGTCGGTTTCTGGTTCTGCAACGCCACTTCGGAACGCAGTTTCTCGTACTCGGAAACCAGGCCCTGTTCATACGACTGCGAAACCAATCGGTTACTGGAATCCAAATTGTCGTAGTTCGCTTTCAGAACCACGTACGACTGTTTTGCCAACAGATAGGTGTAATAGGCCTGCTTCACCTGGTTGATTAGGTCGATTTTGGAAGAACGGGCCGACTCCAACGCCAAATCGATGTCCATGGCACTGAGTTTCAAACTCGACCAGAGCGGGAAGGAGACGATAGGGAGGCTCAGGTTCGCACCTACGGAGTAGGTGTTGTCGCGACCTACCTTAATGTTCATCGTCTGCCCGCCCATGTCCATTGACATGGTCTGCTTCAGCAGCGTGCGGTTGTAGTTTGAGGCTAACGAAACGTCGGGAAAGAGCGACACGAGCTGTTCTTTCTTGTACTCCCGCTTGATATCGACTGTACGGTCGGCGATGCGCATCGAGGGCGCTTCGGAGAGAGCGATTTCAATGGCCTTGTCCAAGTTGATATGGACGGAATCCTGTGCCCAAAGGGGGACGAAACCGAACATTAGTGCGCAGCATAAAATCAGAAATATTCTCAAATGTTGTTTTCCAACTGTTGCCATTCTATATTTTAATTTATTGATTTACTGATAATTGAAAAAAATTCCTATTATAACAAAAACGGCGGCAAAGATAGCATTTTCAATGAAACAACCAAGCGTTTTGTGTATTTTTTACACATTGTTTTTTCGGTGCTTGGAAGTTTCTTTTTTCGACGCTTGGAGGCGTCGGCTCCTATTCCTAAAAAATAGTACCTTTGCCGCGCAAAAATCGAACCGCCAATGCCGGAGCGCAAGCATTTTCTTCCGATTACCAAAAAAGAGCTCGATTATTTGGGCTGGGACTACGTGGATGTTATCCTCGTAAACGGGGATGCCTACGTGGATCATCCGTCGTTTGGGGCTGCTGTTATCGGGCGGGTGCTGGAGCGCGAGGGGTTGCGCGTGGCCATCCTCCCGCAACCCAACTGGCAGGACGACCTCCGCGATTTCAAGAAGTTAGGTACACCGCGTCTCTTTTTCGGGGTGACATCCGGCAATATGGACTCCATGGTCAATCACTACACGGCCAACAAGCGGCTGCGCAGCGACGACGCCTATACTGCCGGAGGCAAGGCCGGTTTCCGTCCTGACTACGCCGCCACTGTCTATTCCCTTATCCTCCGGCAGCTCTTCCCCGACACGCCCATTGTGCTCGGCGGCGTGGAGGCCTCCATGCGGCGACTCTCCCACTACGACTACTGGAGCGACACCCTCAAACCGTCGATACTCCTTGATAGTCAAGCGGATGTGCTGGTCTACGGCATGGGCGAGCGGCCGATTGTACAGTTGGCGCGGCTGATGCAACATTCCGACTGGCGTGAGCATCTGGCCGAATGTTCGCAGATTGCCTATATAGATAATAGTATCGACCGCTATAAATACGAGAATCCGATACTTCTTCACGATTACGCCGAGGAACTTCGTGCCAAGCGTAAATATGGCGAGAACTTCGTGACGATGGAAAAGGAGTCGAACAAGCGGGTGCAACGTACACTGATCCAGCCTTATACGGACAAGTTTGTGGTGGTGCGGCCGCCGTTTCCCGTGGCCACGACGGAGGAGATGGACAGCTTCGCGTTGTTCGACCGGATGATGAATGCCCCGCATCCTAAGTACTTGAAGCGCGGCGACATCCCCGCTTTCGAGATGATCAAGAACTCCATCACGATTCATCGGGGCTGTTTTGGCGGGTGCAGCTTTTGTGCCATCGCCGCCCATCAGGGTAAAGCTATCTCTTCACGATCAGAAGAGTCGGTGATGCGGGAGGTGGAGGATCTCGTGCAACGTCCTTACTTCAAGGGGCATATCAGCGACTTGGGCGGTCCGTCGGCCAATATGTACCGGATGCAGGGACGGGATTTGACACGCTGTGATGGTTGCACCCGTGCCTCGTGCCTTGTGCCCAAACGGTGTCCCAACTTGATTGCCGACCACCATGCCGTCACCGCGCTCTACCGCAAGGTGATGGAGACTGCCGGCGTGAAACATGTTACTATTGGTAGCGGTATCCGTTACGAACTGCTGCTCACTGACGACGAACGCGAGCGAATGCAGTGGGGATTGGGCGAGTATTTGCGGCAAGTGGTTCGCCACCATGTCTCTGGGCGGCTGAAGGTCGCGCCCGAGCACACCGATGCGGAGGTGCTCGCGCTCATGCGCAAGCCCTCGTTCGACCGCTTTCTTGAGTTTTTGAAAGATTTTAACGAAGAGAACCGGAAATGTGGCAAAAACCAGCAGCTGATTCCCTATTTCATCGCCTCGCACCCTGGCTGTACCATCGAGAAGATGAGCAAACTTTGCGACCTCACCCACCAATACCGCCTGATGACTGATCAGGTGCAGGACTTCACCCCCACGCCCATGACATACGCCACGGCGATGTATTACCTTGGTTATGACCCTTATACGGGCAAGAAAGTGCATGTGGCCAAGAGCAAACAGGAGCGGCAGGACCAGCATCTGTTTTTCTTTGCTGACAAACCTGAGAACAGAAAGAGAATCAGACAGTTGCGTACACGAATGTAGAGACGGGGCGCGCCCCGTCTCTACAACGAGAAAAGGTTGTAATGTAATTGCAACTCGGTTGCGGAAAGAAATTCCCACTTTTGCCCCCGAAAATAACCGCGATAACCATGCGGTGTATCAACGGGAAAAAAAGTAGTATTATGGAAAATAGTAAACATTATCATTTGGAAGGCAAAAGTCAAGAGACAACAGGCAATAGTCAAAAAGGGGGTCATTGCCACGGTCATTGTCATGACCACAGTCACGAGCACCATCATGAGTGCCATCATGAGCATCATCACGACCATGGTCACGAAAGTCATCACCACCACCATCACGACCATGGTTTGAAGGGACAGCTTGTCAAGATTATCGTTGCGGTGTTGCTGTTGGTGGCGGCGGTTTTGGTCGAAAAGTTCGGACATCTCACCACCTGGCAGTTGCTGTTGGTTTACCTCGTGCCCTATCTCTTCATCGGTTGGGACACGCTGAAGGAGGCGGCAGAAGGGTTGGCGCACGGTGACGCTTTCAACGAGCATTTCCTGATGTCGGTGGCCACTCTCGGGGCACTTTGCATCGGTTTCCTGCCGGGCGCGGAGACACAGTTCCCGGAGGCGGTCTTCGTGATGCTCTTCTTCCAGATCGGTGAGCTTTTTGAGGGCTATGCAGAGGGCAAGAGTCGCGACAGCATCACCCACCTGATGGATATCCGTCCAGATACGGCCAACGTCATCCGCGAGGACAACATCCTTACAGTCGGTCCCGATGAGGTTGAGGTGGGGGAGACCATCGTCATCCGGCCGGGCGAGAAGGTGCCGTTGGACGGTGTCATCGTTGAGGGCGCTACCGCGCTGAACACGGTGGCTTTGACCGGTGAGAGCGCACCCCGCGAGGCGGGTGTTGGCGACGAGGTGATTTCCGGTTGCGTCAACATCAGCGGCGTTGTCAAAGTACGCACCACCAAGAGTTTCGGCGAGAGCACGGTGTCGAAGATTATCCATTTGGTGGAAGATGCCGGCGAACATAAGTCCAAAAGTGAGACTTTCATCACGCGGTTTGCCCGAATTTATACGCCCATTGTGGTCTTTGCGGCCATCGCGTTGGCGTTGCTGCCGCCGCTTTTCTCCGGCCACTTCGCCACAGCGTTTCCAGTCTGGCTCTACCGCGCTTTGATGTTTCTTGTGGTTTCCTGTCCGTGCGCCCTTGTTATCAGCGTGCCGCTTACCTTCTTTGGTGGCATTGGCGGGGCTTCGCGTAACGGCATTCTCGTGAAAGGGGCGAACTACATGGACGTGCTGGCCAAACTCGACACGGTGGTTTTCGACAAGACGGGAACCCTCACGCACGGGCAGTTCGCTGTGGAGGCAGTTCATCCGGAAAAGTTCGACGAGCGGCAGCTCCTGCATCTCGCCGCGCATGTGGAGCACTTCTCTACGCATCCTGTGGGTGCGGCTTTGCGCGATGCTTTCCCCGACGAGGCTACCGACGGTTGCGAAGTATCTGATGTGGAGGAAGTTGCCGGTCATGGTGTGAAGGCCCGCGTGGGTGGGATGCTCGTGTGTGTGGGCAATGCCAAGATGATGGATTCCGTGGGGGCGCAATGGCACGACTGCCATCTTGCGGGCACGATTATCCATGTGGCAGTCAACGGCGAGTATGCCGGTCATATCGTCATCAACGACAAGGTCAAGGACGACAGTGCGGAAGCTATTGCGAAACTCCACGAACTTGGTGTGCGCCGCGCCGTAATGCTAACAGGCGACCGTAAAGAGGTGGCAGCCGAGGTGGCTCGAAAGTTGGGTATCGACGAATGGCATGCAGAGTTGCTTCCCGCCGATAAAGTATCCTACCTTGACGAAATAATGAATTCTCAACTCTCAACTCCTAACTCTCAACTTGCTTTTGTGGGTGACGGCATCAACGACGCGCCTGTGCTGGCCCGTGCTGACGTGGGCGTCGCCATGGGCGGTTTAGGCAGTGACGCGGCCATCGAGGCTGCGGACGTGGTGTTGATGGACGACAAACCGACCAAGATCGCCACTGCCATCCGGATTGCCCGCCGGACGCTGCGTATCGCCCGCCAGAACGTCTGGTTCGCCATCGGCGTCAAGGTCGCCGTGTTGGTGCTCGCCGCCTTCGGCCTTGCCACCATGTGGATGGCCGTCTTTGCCGATGTCGGCGTCACCGTCCTCGCCGTCCTGAACGCCATGCGCGCGATGTCGGCAAAATGATGGTCGGCGAATTGGGCGAATTGAACGAATTAAAATAGTATAAGAGAATAGAAAAACTATTCTTTAAGCAGCCCATTCCCCTCAACCACCCCGGCCTATCGGCCACCCCTCCAAAGGAGGGGAATAGGGGTGCCCGCAGGGCAGGGTGGCAAGGCAACACGCACGAAGTGCAAAGAGACTCACAATGTGGGGTATAAAAACGAAAAAAAATGAACAACCTGACCGATGAACAAACCCTCCGAGAAGCCGGTGTCCGTGTGACAGCGGTCCGGCTTTTGGTGTGGCGCACCATCCGCAAGGAGTGCGCTGGCATTTTCAACCTGGCAGATCTGGAGGAAGTGCTGCCAACCGTTGATAAATCCACGCTTTTCCGAACCCTCAACCTTTTCAGCGACAGCCACTTGTTGGACACCATCGATGACGGTACGGGTTCGCAAAAGTATTGTCTGCGCAGCGCCGACGACCCGCTGTCTGGTGTGCGCCACATCCATTTCAGCTGCCGCGTGTGCCACAAAACTGTTTGTCTGACCAATATCCCGCTGCCGGAGGTGTCGTTGCCGGACGGTTTCGAGGTGGAGAATGTGGAGTACGTGGTCAAAGGGGTGTGCCCGAGGTGCGCTTCGAAATAGAATCCGGGAATCCCGAGCAATTTGACGGTGTCACGGTAGAGACGCGCCATGGCACGTCTCTACAACGGATAAAATCGTATTTTTGCCGCGTAATTCTATTGCCTTTTGCCTTCTGTCTAATGCCTTAATAATCAGCAAATGAAAAGAACCCTCATTACCCTGTTATTGGTCGCCCTCGCGACCCTCTCTTTCGGTCAGGTGCCGAAACATCTGCGCGTGCTCAACTACGTGCCCGACAGCTGCTATTCGGTTGCTGTGGTGAATCTCGACACTTTGGCGCGGGTCTTCGAGCTGGAGGCCATGCACCGCGAGAACTTCCTCAAACCGATCTACGACAGTATGAAGTTGTCTAAAAAGCTGGTGCAGAGTTGGATAAAGAAGGATAACAAGTTGGGCATCGATTTCACCGCGTCGGCGGCCTACGCAGACTCCCGCTACATTTTTCTTCCGCTGAACAACGAGAAAAACTTCGAGAAAACCATACGTTCGCTTGACAAGAAAGTGCCGCCGTTCGAGACTATGACGGATCTCGAAGGACGGAAATTCCGCTGTCTGTTAATAGATGATGCGGATTTGAGCACGGCCGTAATCTGCACCGAGGATGTCGCCTGTCTTGCACTCCTCACCGATCCGTATGCCCTCTTCTCAAGCCCGGTGTTCCAGTCCGCTATTTCAGACACTTCCGATTTGGAAATTATGTATGAGGCTTTGAATCAGGCAAGTAAAGAGACGCCCATGCAGTTGTGGACGCGGATCAGCCATTCGAAGTTTGTCGAAAGCCAGACGGCTGCCACCATGATCTCCAAGGGTTGGAATTCTTATACGGCCTACCAGCAAGGCAACTCTCTTATTAACACGATGGTGAGTATGGCACAGCTCTATTTACCTGCTCCTGAGGATATTAAGCGTGCTATAGGCGAGCTGGATATAGAACTTTTTTCGAAGGCAGAGGCCTATCACGACCGTCTTACTACTAAAAGCGAGTTCCATTATCGCGCCAAACAAAAGGAAGGGAACAAACTAAAGTTTGCCCCAGATGCATTGAAAAGGCTGACACCCTACGTTTCGGGTGACTATGTGATACTGGCTGTCAGTGCGATGGAGGGTTATGGTGACCTTGTGAAACCGTACATGAATTCATTTCCGCAATGGCGTGAACTCTGCCCGCTGCTGAACAAGCCGTTCGTGTTTACCGTATCCATGTCCGAAACGGGCTATCAGATACAGGCTGTAACCCTTGTGGAGAATCCTGGGGAGATTCACGGCGCGTTGGAACGCTATGTGGAAATCAGCAACCACATCACAGACTCCACTTATAAGGCACGGAAAGATTTGGAAACAGTTATGATAGAGGAAGTTGTAGAAGAACCTGCAGTCGAGAACGAGGAAGAGGTGGAGCTGCCTGTCGTACCTGCGACCGAGGAACCTATGGACTATCCCTTGATAGAGCAGGAAGATTCCACCATCAACATGAAAACGTTGACGTTCAAGAAAATAGGAGGCATGGACGCGTACATCGTTGTCACGAATAAGCGAGAAATGGACTATGAAACCTTTACGTGGATAGTGAAGGATGATTCCATGTGTGTACTGGTGAAAGACGGGCTTCTGTTCGTCACCAACTCCCTTGCTTCGTCGGGGACACTGTTGCAGCCGGTGGAGCGCGAGTGGTCGAAAGAGTACCTTGAGCACAATCTTTTCGCCCGGATTGACCTTGGCGCTTTTGCGACCTTTCTTGGTCCGGAAGCCGCTCTGCCCGTTCGCGATGCGGATTTTTATGTCGACGGCAACACTTTCACGATGAACATCAATGCGGAACCCGGTCTCCGTCACGGAGTTCTCTATGAGATTTTAAAATATGCGAAGAATTTGATAGGGGATCTTGTCCGGTAGAGACGCACGGCCGTTCGTCTCTACGGCGGCCGTTGTTCCTAATACAAAAAATTGTTGTAGGGATAGTTTGTTTAGTTTTGTAAACATCTGATAATCAAAATAAAGCCAGCGGACAATTGGTAACAAGTGACAAGACAGTGACAAAATCGCCGCTATAAATGGACTTTTGCCCGCTGGTTTCCGGGCGCAAAAATACCATTTTTCCGCTCTGCTATCCCATTGGTTTCAAAAAAACGTATCTTTGCCGCCGGAGACCAACGAGAGCCCCGAGTTCGGATCGGGATACTTTATCGGCGGCCTCCTTTTTTGTTGCCGCCGCCCAATTCCCCTTGTTGGCTCTCCTTTTCGCCGCCCTGCGTGTCCCAGGCGTGCGCCAGCCCGGCCACCCCACGCCCTAACGTCCCACCGATCCGGGACGGTCAACCCACGCACCCACAAACAACCACCCACAGTATAAACTCAAAAATTTGCTTCTATTGGGTTTAAATTTATATTTCTATTTATATTTAAAAAAGGAAATTCGATTTTTGCTTGCTGTTTTGCTTGCTTTCATATTTCAATATATTGTTGAAATATAATTATTTATGTGTTGTTTTTGCTTGCCTCTTTGCTTGCTGTTTTGCTTACCGTGACCGCGTTTTGGCCGATGTGGCCTCTGGCCGATCCACCACGTATGAGGCGGCCATTCTTGACCGCGTTTTGCCGAATCCGGGTTGAGGTGCCACCGTGGCGCAAATCACCTCAACCGTGACCGCGTTTTGGCCGATGTGGCCTCTGGCCGATCCACCACGTATGAGGCGGCCATTCTTGACCGCGTTTTGCCGAATCCGGGTTGAGGTGCCACCGTGGCGCAAATCACCTCAACCGTGACCGCGTTTTGGTGTATGAAATTTGCGAAAAAAAAGATACCGCCCGCGTTGGGGATTGCGGACGGTATCAACCAAAGAAAGCGGGGGTGATATTGTTATATAGGTTCTGCGTAATCTTCCGGCCTGTTTTGTGATATGTCAATCGATCCGCGCCGGTCTGCTGCGTATGATTGGCGTTTCTGTGCTGTCACTTTGCCGCCCGTGCTGCCTGCCTTTCTTCTTATATGTGACGTTTTGAGCCTTTCAAGTTTCGCCATAGATCGGGCTAAAAATGCTATCTCGCTACTATCTGTTATTTGTTCGCTGCTGCTGTCCTTTCCGTCAAACCATTCAACAAGTAGCTTTAATAATACCATTGCCCTACTACATTCAAATTCAAATAGCTCATTTGCCATGTCAAAGAATAGCGGCATATAGTATTTGTTGCTGGTTGTTACATGTTTTTCAATGTCTTTTAGTGTTGCCATTTTTCACTCTCGCTTTGTCTATAAATGTGTTGTGTTATGTCCCGCCGCCGCTATCCCCTCAACGGTTGCGGGGTCTGTTGTTCCTATATTCCCGGAATGTCCCAATTTTCCGGGTTGTCATAGTATTCGATAATCTCTCCTAATTGCCGTTGGCTTTCCTCAAACATGCTGTCAAGTTCCGCCGCCGTGGGTGGCTCCCAATCCTCAAATATGGGTAAATCCCCTTTTTTTAGTGTGTTGGATTTGTTGGATTTTTCGCCGTGTTCCTCCGTATTTACGGGGTTGTTTTGTTCGCTCTGTGTCATTCTATTTGGCTTAAAAAATCGTCAAAATCCCTTACAATGATATAGAGGCCGCCCGCCTCCTCAACGCTACGTTGAAACGCTTTTTGCGCCTCACTCTGACGGTCGCGCCCTATCTTAATTTCACAGTACACCGCCCGCCCGGCTTTAAGTATGTGAATATCCGCGCTGCCTTTCATTCCGGCGGTGGGTATGCGCTTAACGCTGCCTATTGTCCGGCGGTGGCCTAATATGTCGGTGACTTCCCGCCGCTGATCGATCACCCGGCCTTGTGTGTTGATCCGTTCCGCGTGCCACCCGTGCGCCCTGCAATAGTCAATTATCAGCCGGGTTAACCCGTTGGCCGTGGTGTCGCTGTAATGTGGATATACAACCGCGCTGCGTGGATAGCTGGCCGGGAGCCGTTCCAACCGCCGCGCCATTTGCGCCATCTCAAATTCTTTGATTGATTGCCGCTTTGCCATTGTTCCCGGTTTATCGTGGATTGCTTACACAATGCGCCCGCGCCTGCTCTGCCAACTCTGCCGCCGTGGGTGTGCGGTGGTGCAACATCCAGCCTTCAATCTCCGACTTTTTGAAATGTAGCGTGTGCCCCTGCGGGTCTTTGTAATAAGGTATCTTTTGCGCCCAGCACAGTTTGTAAATGGTGCTTTTGGATAGCCCCGTCAATAATACTACATCTTCCATGTTTAAGGCTTCTTTCGCCTGCAATGTGACAAGGCCGCGTGTTATGTTCGCTTGTTCTGTCAATGCGGAATACAGTTTGTCGAATTGTTCTTCTGTCATTGTCTTTGATTTATTTTTACGGAGCAAAGTTAAACATAATAAGAGTACTAAAAAATGGGTTTTTTCGGTCGTTTTTGAAACGGTTTGAAACGTTTTGAACGCTTTTAATGATTGTGCCGCCGTGCTTTCGCAAATATTATGTTAAATAGGCGAAAAACGCACCCGGATTCCGTTTCGTTCCGGGTGCGTTTTCGCTTGTATCTTATAAATCAGTTAGTTATGTTTTATAAATTATATAACTACTTTATTTATAGCGTCTTATCATAATAATATGTTTTGTAGAGCTTTTTGAAACCATTTACGGCGGATTCCATAGAAAATGAGCCCATCGAATACCTATTGAATAATAGGGCTTTCAGACCTTTCGGGATCGGATCATCTTTGCAAAAGTCCCCAAGCCCATACGCTTCATATTCGGCTATACAGTCAACCGCCGCGCCGCCATGAACCCAGCATGATTCATAAAACCAAAGTGTTCTTTCATTTTGGCCAAAACCCGCCGGGCATTCCTTTTCCCCTTTATAAAACCTACAATCTTTTAGCCGCCTTTTCTGTATGTTATTCAATTCTTCCATACAAATAAAGTGTCTTAAATCAGGCGTGTAAGACTGTCTGTTTATCGGTTGACTTTTCAGCCAACCGGCTTATTATATCTAAATACCTCAACCCGGCTTCGTGGTTGCTTTGGTTGGCTTTTTCGAGGCTGTCTCTCATCATTCGTTCAACTTGTAGTAGTTTTTCCAATTTTACGCGCTCATTAACCAATTGGGCAAATTCAGCCCATAATTCTTTGTATTCGCGTTTCAATTCGTTGTACTGTCTCCACGTTGGCCGTGGGTGTCTGCTTTGCTGTTTGGTGTTCATTGCTTATTGTATTTAAGTGATTCATATTTTTGTCTTGACATTTTCCACCTGCCGCCGTCTCTCCACGTGCCGGGTATTCCCCCGTTTTTTAAGGCTCTTTGGCACGTACTTTTAGCCATTCCGATATACTTTGCTATATTGTCAACGCCGCGTATTGTGTCGTCTATCGGGTGGCGTAATGGCTTGTTTTCTATGCGCTGTTCCAAATAATCTGCTATTCGTTCGCGTCTCTTGCTTATGCTCCCTCCTGACATCTGTTGCACTGCGTTATACACTATGCAATCATCATACAACCGTTTCATTTCTTCAATGGTTAGCCCGTCCAACCATATTGTGGCCGCTATCCATTCAATTTCCCCGGATAATATCCGTTGGCAAAAATCCGCTTTTGCGGTCGCTTCATTGTTTCCCATATCTGCTAATGTTTGAAAATACCGTTTACGAGGTTCACGGCCTCTTTTTTCTTGCTGTCAATGATTTTGGCGTATATCTGTGTGGTCTGTATATTGGTGTGGCCTAATAGCTTGCTGGTGGTGTATAGGTCAGCCCCAAGTGTCAACATCATCGTGGCAAAGGTATGACGCGCCGTGTGAAATGTGACGTGCTTTGTGATACCAGCCGCCGCCGCCCATTTCGCTACGTTGTGGCTTATCATTGAGCAACACCCCAAATTGAATACATGATCACCCGCGCCGCCTCTGACGGGTAGCCAGCTGACGGCCTCCGTGGATAGGTCAAGGTATAGCGTTTCGCCCGTCTTTTGCTGTGTGATCGCCACCCGCGCCGCGCCGTTCCCGGTGTCCTCTATCGCTCCCCATGTCAAAGCCCGTATGTCGGACAATCTCAACCCACAAAAGCAACTGAACATAAATGCCCGTTTTAGGTCGCTGTATCTGCATTCGGATTCGATAAGCCGCTGCACCTCATCAATGGTTAGATATTCGCGGGTGTTGCTTTCCGGCTTCACTTTGTCAGCGACCGACAAAGCGTGTACCGGGTTGCTGTCAATGTCGCCGCCCCGTACTGCCTGATTCATCGCGAATGTGAAACGGGTGAAATAGTTGTCAACGGTGCATTTTGTCAGCGGCTTGCCCGTGTATGCGTTACCGGTGGCCAATAGGTAATTGACAAAACCCCGGCAAAACTCTTTGTCAACGTCTCTTAATCTGACTTTCTCCCCGCCGTATTCCAACACTTTTGCAATCATCAAGGCCGTTAGTTTCCGGGTTGAGGGTGCCAGCTTGTCAAGGGTTGCCAAGTGGCCGTTGAGGTATTCAGATAACAGAATATCGCCCCGGCGGTCTCTTTTGATACCCGCCGCGCCGTTGTTCAAGTCGGTTATACGCTGCGCCCGTATGGCCTGCGCCGCGTTCCAAGTGTCCTTGTTTTGCTGTTTGTCTAACGGGGTGCGTTCCGGGATAAGGTACATTTTCAGAAATTCGCGCTCCCTCACGCCCTCACTGTAATAGTCAAGGTAAATAGATTGGTTGCCGTTTGCCAGCTGCCTAACCCTTATTCTAACGGGTTCTTTGGCCGTCCGTTTCGCTTGCTTTGCCATATCGTTATTGTCAATTGTTACCGGGTGCAAAAATACTATTTTTCCAATACAAGTGACAAACGAGTGACAAAAAAAGTGATATTAAATGTATATCAAAGTACACAAAAACGGCGTGTAAACCGCTGTAATACGCTGATTTTCACGCCGTTTATTTTCTTTTAATATCACTTTGTTTAGTACAAGAAATTATTGTAGGGATAGATCTGGATATGCAGCTTCTTGATTTCCTCGTATAGGAAATCGCGCATTTCGGCGATGTTTTCTTTCGTTTTGGCGGAGATGAAGAGGGTCTTCGGGCCGAGTTTCGCCATCCAGGTAGCTTTCAGTTCGTCCAATGTGATGTTCTCCTTCGTCTTCGGGGTGAGGTCGTCCTCGGCCTTCTCCACCCAGGAGTACTGGTCTATCTTATTGAAAATGATGACGGTGGGCTTTCCGCCACAGTCGATTTCGTCGAGAGTTTTTTGCACAGTTTGGATTTGCTCCTCGAAGTCGGGGTGGCTGATATCGACTACGTGCAGCAGTAGGTGCGTTTCGCGGACCTCGTCAAGGGTCGATTTGAACGATTCCACCAGTCCGTGCGGCAGCTTGCGGATAAATCCCACGGTGTCAGAGAGTAAGAATGGAAGATTTTGGAAAACGACCTTGCGGACGGTGGTGTCGAGGGTGGCGAAGAGTTTGTTCTCCACGAGCACGTCGGAGTTGCTGAGCAGGTTCATGATGGTCGATTTGCCGACGTTGGTGTAGCCCACTAACGCGACGCGGACGAACTGCTCGCGGTGGCTGCGCTGGGTCTTCTTTTGCTTGTCGATTTCTTTCAACCGCTTTTCCAACAGCGAGATACGGTCGCGGATAATACGGCGGTCGGTCTCGATTTCCTTCTCTCCGGGACCCCTCATGCCGATGCCGCCGCGCTGCTTCTCCAAGTGCGTCCACATGCCGGCGAGGCGGGGTAGGAGGTACTTGTACTGCGCCAACTCCACCTGCGTTTTGGCGTGCGCCGTCTGTGCGTGCTTGGCGAAGATGTCGAGGATGAGGTGCGTGCGGTCCATCACCTTGCAGTGCATAAGTGTTTCAATATTACGCTGTTGTGACGGTGGTAGCTCGTCGTCGACCACCACCATGTCAATATCGTTCTCGTGCACGTAGTCGGCCACCTCGCGAATTTTGCCGGAGCCGAAGTAGGTGCGCGTGTCGGGGTGCGCGAGGTTCTGGATGAACTTCTTCACGCACTGTCCCCCGGCGGTTTCCACCAAGAAAGCCAGTTCGTCGAGATATTCCATTGTCTTCGCCTCCGCCACGTCGGGTGTGGAGACGGCGATCAGCACGGCTGTTTCGCGGTAATTGTCAGGGTATTCTATCGCCATTTGGGTTTTTGATTCGGTTTAGGTTTTGAGCGGCAAAGATACGATTTTTAGGGAATAGGCAGAATTGTCGCTCCCTTCTGCTCCAATTTCTTCCAATTTTTTCCATGAAGATTCCGATAAGGTGCCGTAAAGTTCCAGATTTTTCCAGTTCGAAACTGTATAGCTCTAATAATCAATAAATTAATAACTTTGTGGATAACTATGCTCAACTTGCGAGTTTTCAACATATTATGGTTAGTGTTAATTAGTGTTCATAACTTTTTTCCATTATTTTCCACGCTGAAAATCAGTAAGATAGAATAATATTTTAACAACTAAGGTTAAATAAGTATGGGTTTATGGAAATTAGTTGCGGAAAAATTATATTTTTGTCGCTCAAAATTATTAAGCATAGAATAGTATGGCAACAGGCTACGGATATTGGGAAGTCTCGATAGAGAAAAGCGGGCGGTTGAAACTGCCTGCGGCTCTGTTGCAGAAATTACCGGAGGAAGAGCGCAAAGTATTCTATGTTACACACGGTTTCGGCGAATACATTATGTTGTGGTCGGAAAAGGCCTACAGCAAGCAGATGGAGTATATGAACTCGCTGGACCGAAACCTCAAGCGTGTCAAGCTTTACCGCAATGCCTTTCTGCGCAACACTGCCCAGCTGGAGTGCGACTCGCAGAACCGCATCGTGATCCCAAGGCCGTTGATGGAGATGTATGCCATTGACAAAGAGCTGGTCATGCTGCTTGACAATGGACAGATCGAAATGTGGAACAGCAAGAACTATCATGAGAAGTTCGACATGAGTCCTGCGGATTTGGAAGATCTCAACGAGGAAATGCATCTCGGTCACTATTTAAAAGAAAAGGAGGGCGGCAATGACATATCATAATCCCGTACTCCTGCAATCTTCTGTAGATTATTTAGTTACCAACCCCGATGGTACGTATGTGGATGTCACCTACGGTGGTGGCGGCCATTCGCGTGAGATTCTCGACAGGCTTGGAAGCGGTCGGCTCATTGCCTTCGACCAGGATTCCGATGCGCAGGCGAATCTCATTGAGGACGAGCGGTTTACGTTCGTGCCTTCCAATTTCAAGAACCTGTCGCGTTTCCTGAAATACCACCAGGCTTACCCCGTGGACGGCATCTTGGCCGATTTGGGTGTCTCTTCCCATCAGTTTGACACCCCCGAGCGTGGCTTTTCATATCGCGAGGACGGTGTTTTGGACATGCGGATGAACGCAAATGCCGGTAAGTCGGCGCAAGATATTGTCAACCAATACGATGAGCAGACTTTGAGCCAGGTTTTCTACCGTTACGGCGAGCTGTCGGACGGTCGCACCCTAGCCCGCCGCATTGTCAAGGCGAGGGAGGAACAGCCCATTACGACTACGCAGGGACTGGTTGAAGTGCTAAAGCCGTCGTTGCCCCGCGGTCGCGAGAACAAGTCGCTTTCCCGCATCTTCCAGGCTCTTCGCATAGAGGTCAATCAGGAGATGGAGGCTCTGGAGGCGTTTTTGACACAAACCGTTGAGGCTCTGAAAATCGGTGGACGCTTGGTTGTCATTTCCTACCATTCGTTGGAGGACCGCATGGTGAAGAATTTCATGCGTGCGGGCAATTTCAGCGGCGAGGTGGAGAAGGACTTTTACGGCAACCCGCAGACCCCGTTTAAGTTGATTACGAGAAAGGCGTTAGTGCCTGATGATGAAGAAATTAACCTGAATCCGCGTGCTCGTAGCGCAAAGCTGCGTGTTGCGGAGAAAATAAATCCCGTCAGTCATGGAAACAACATCTAAACTAAGTAGAGAGAAGCAGACGGAGAAAGGCCGTTTCAGCCGTTTTTTCTCCAATATTTTCGGCGGTGAAATCCTGGCGAACCGCAAGATGCGCCCGTGGTATTTCTATTTCCTGTTTGTGCTGGCTCTGACGGCGGCGCTGGTGGTCAGCGAGCAGCAGATTCGCGCAAAGGAGAAAGTCATCGATGAGTTGGAGGACACCTACAAAATGGAAATCAGCCGTTTGAAGGCCAATAACCAATTTATCCCCTACGAGAAAAACAAGATTCTGATTCAGAAGATGCAGGAAAAGGGGTACATTACGGATGAAAAACAATGTTTCACGGTGAAAGAGACGCCGAAACCGGTGGAGAAACGCCGTTGGTTCAAGAGAAAGGAGCGTAAACATGAAGACAAATAGTAAACAGGAAGTTTCCCCGTCCACGCAGCGGCGGATGACCGTCGTATATCTGATGATGGTGTTGTTAGGTCTGGCCTGCTTGGCCAAGATTCTGTATCTCTCTATCGCGGAACGCGCCGTGGCGTCGGGCTCGCCCGACAAGTGCGTGAATCTCATTGGTTTGGACGAAGATACTGTGAAGGCTTTGAAGGCTCAGAATTTGTACTGTTATATGGACAAAAATATGCTGCGTCCTATGCGCGGTGAAATCTATGACGACCACGGTCGCGTATTAGTGGCCAATTTCACCGTCTTTGAGGTCGCTTTCGATGGAAACGGCTTCATCAAGCAGTACGCTGACACGCTGAAGAAGAATCCCAACGCTTTCGACGGACTTTTCCAACAGGTGGCACAGGATTTTTACGGCCAGTTCAAGGACCGTTTTCCGAAGTTCGACACCGAATACTATTTCAAGCTTTTCAAGAAGACGCTTGCCAAGGATGAGGGCAAACGTTATTCGACCATTTTCTCCGTGAAGGAGTGGGACGATCGGTCTTGGGTGACGGGTGTGGATACGGCATTTATCAAGAACCTTCCATATTTATATAAGTATGGACATTTGGAGAATGGTGATTCCGTGCGGAAACGGGTCGTGAACATGCACTTCAATTTCATACCTACCAATGTCCGGGTCAACCCCTACGGGGAGATGGCCAAGCGAACCCTTGGTGCGGAGACTCCCGCCCACCAGTATGGGTTGGAACACTCGATGAACGACATCCTTGGTGGTCGGGAGGGTAGCAAAAAATACCTCATAATCAACCACGCCAAGGTGCCGCTTCGCGACCGCATTGAACCGGACGATGGCTATAACATCCATACTACTTTGAAGTTGGAGATTCAGCATGCGGTGCATAACGAGCTTTCGCGTAAGCTGTCGGAGTTGGGTGCCGAGTGGGGTTGCGCTATTGTGATGGAGACGAAGACCGGCGAAATCAAGGCCATCTCCAACCTGCGCCGTTCCGCCAACGACCCCACCTATTACAACGAGAGCATGGAGTACGCCCTCAATGCCAAGGTTGAACCGGGTTCCACCTTCAAACTCGCCTCCCTGCTGGCGTATCTTGAAAAGGTTCCGAACGACACCGTTGATAGGTACCGGATTTACCAGAACAAGTTCGATTTCCCGACAAAATCAGGGCAGACTAAGTACTACACGAAAACCGACCACGAATACGAGCCTATCGAAGTCTCCGCTTTGGAGGTCTTCAAACGCTCGTCCAATGTCGGTATCGCCAAGATGATTTTCGACACCTACGGCAAGCGGGGCTTCCCTGCCTATTTGGAACAGCTCAAGAAGTTCGGTTTGTTGGACACGGTGCACAGCCAGCTCGGCGACCTCCTGCCCGCCCGCATCCGCGATGGCTCCAACGACTTCAACACCTATTATGCCACAACTTTCGGAGCTGGTTTCAACATCCCGATTATCCGAACCCTGATTTACTACAACGCCATTGCTAACGATGGAAAGATGATGGCTCCGCTGTTCGTCCGCTATGTCACAAACACTTACGATACTATCCAACGTTTTGAGCCGCAGGTGCTGATGGATTCGATTGCATCGGCTTCCACCGTGAAGAAAGCCCGCTATTATCTGGAACAGGTGGTTTGGGGCGAGCACGGTACCGCCTACCGCTACCGTGACGAGAATTGCATGTTCGCCGGCAAGACGGGCACCCGCGACATCTGGGATGAGAATATGCACTGCTACCGAAAGGACATCAATGCGGTGTCGTTCTGTGGCTACTTCCCGATGGACCATCCGCAATATACTGTTATTGTTTATATCTACGGTGTGCCGCAGATGAGCGGCGTGGCTGTGGATGCCTTCGCCAGAATCGCTCGCAGCATTATGAACAGCGCGAACTACAGCGCGACGCGCAAGGCTTCCGACTCGCCGTTCACCCCGCTGGGCCGCACTGCCCCCATTCGGAAGAAATATTTCAACACGCTGCTGGCCGGTCTGGGCTATGACACGGTGAACTACGAGACGGATGCGAACTATGTCCGTGTGGATCAGACGGATACGAATCGCCACGTTACGGCAAAGGCCCTGCCGCTTGGTCAATACCAGAAGATGCCCGACGTGCGCGGCATGTTGGCCTCCGATGCCGTCACGGAACTTATTCGCGCCGGCTACAAGGTCAGCATCTCCGGTCGCGGCCGTGTCAAATCCCAGATTCTTGATGACAAAACGCATACGGTGAAATTGTACCTTGACCCGTGAGCCCTACCGAGCTTCCACCCCTGTCGGGATGGCAAGGAAAAAAAACTTCAATAACCCATAACCCATAACCTATAAACTATAACCATTCAAAAGACAATGAACCTAGCCATACTGCTCAAATCGCTGCGCACGTACAAGCTGACGGGAGAGCCGGAACTTGACGTTACGGAACTCCTGTTCGACTCTCGTGCCGTTTCCATTCAACCCGATGGGACTACGCAACTGTATGTGGCACAGCGCGGTACGCAGACCGACGGACACAGGTACATCGCCTCCGCCATCGAACGGGGATGCCGTGCCGTGGTGTGCGAGGAACTTCCGGAAAATCTTGCCGACAACGTCTGCTATGTCAAGGTGGCGGACAGTTCGATCGCGTTAGGGCTGCTTGCCGACGCCTTTTACGGCCATCCGAGCCGCAAGCTCAAACTGGTGGGCATTACCGGCACTAACGGCAAGACCACGACAGTGACCTTGCTGCATCGACTTTTCATGTCCGCGGGCTACCCCACCGGACTGATTTCCACAATTGTCAACAAGATCGGTGACGAGGAGATTCAGACGAATCACACCACCCCCGATGCGGTTGAACTCAACCGTCTGTTAGCTAAGATGGTGGACGGTGGTTGCGAGTACTGCTTCATGGAGGTGAGCTCCCATGCGCTTTGCCAGCACCGCGTTTCCGGACTGCGCTTCACCGGCGGAATCTTCAGCAACATTACCCACGACCATCTTGATTTCCACAAGACCTTCGCAAACTACATTGCCGCGAAGAAATCCTTCTTCGACAAGCTGCCGAAATCCGCGTTCGCCCTTACGAACATTGACGACAAGAACGGCCGCGTGATGGTCCAGAACTGCAAGGCGGATGTTCGCACGTATAGTCTGCGCACGGCCGCCGATTTCAAGGGAGTGGTGATGGAGAACGCCTTCACGGGCCTGCACCTGCGCGTAAACGGGCGCGAAGTCTATTTCAAGTTGTGCGGTAAATTCAACGCTTACAATCTGTTGGCGATTTATGGTGCTGCTGTGCTGTTGGGCATGGATGAGGTGGAGGCGCTGACGTTGATGAGCGGGCTTGACAGTGCCGCTGGACGTTTCCAGATGATGCGCACGGATGAGGGTGCTACTGCAATTGTGGACTACGCGCACACGCCCGACGCGCTCGAAAACGTGTTGAAGACCATCCGCGACATTGCGGGCAAGGATGCCGAAGTGATTACCGTGGCGGGCTGCGGTGGCGACCGCGATGCATTGAAGCGTCCAGAGATGGCGGAAATCGCGTGCAAGTACAGCTCCAAGGTCATCCTTACGTCCGACAACCCGCGCACGGAAGACCCGAAAGCCATTTTGGACGATATGTTCAAGGGGGTTCCCGCAGGCAAGAGCAAGCAGGTGCTGGTCATCGAGAACCGTCGCGAGGCCATCAAGACCGCCTGCATGATGCTTCATCCGAAGGGGGTGCTCATTGTGGCTGGCAAAGGACACGAGAACTATCAGGAAATCAATCACGTCAAGCACCATTTTGATGATACGGAGGAAATAAAGAATTGTCTCAATATTCAGTAAATCAGTAAGCTATGTTGTACTATCTTTTTTCGTGGATGCATGCGCAGCGGTACCCTGGAACGGGTGTCTTCCAGTATATCTCGTTCCGTTCCGTGTCGGCGTTTGTGCTGGCGCTGGTCATCGCCATCTTTTTCGGAAAGCATTTTATCAAGTATCTGAAACGCAAACAGATAGGGGAGAGTGTACGTGATTTGGGACTCTCAGGCCAGAACGAGAAAGCGGGCACCCCGACGATGGGCGGTATCATCATCATCGCAGCCATCCTGATTCCTGTGCTGTTGCTGTGCGAGTTGACGAACATCTATATTCTCCTGATGATTTTCACCACTGTCTGGTTGGGATTCCTCGGCGGTCTTGATGATTATATCAAAGTGTTCAAGAAGAACAAGGAAGGTTTGTCGCCGCGCAAGAAGCTGTTGGGCCAGATTCTGCTCGGTTTGGTGGTTGGCTCGGTGATGTATTTCCATCCCGCCGCCGTCATCTGCGAGAAGAACGTGCAGAAGCAGACGGTCACGCAGATGACAACCAACGAGATTCTGCAGGTTGAAAATCAGGAGAATGTGCACACGCCGAGGTTGTTCGACGAGCCGCACCACTCTTCCAAGACCACCATCCCATTCGTGAAGAACCACGAGTTGGACTATTCCGCGCTGACCCGCTGGATGGGGGACGAGACCGGCAAATGGTCGTTCCTGTTCTTCATTCCGATTATCGTCTTCATCATCGCGGCTGTTTCCAACGGAGCCAACCTCACCGACGGTTTGGACGGACTGGCCACAGGTGTAACGGCATCGGTGGCTGTGGGCATAGCCATTTTGGCTTACGTGTCGGGCAACGTCATCTTTGCCAACTATTTGGACATTATGTATATACCCAATATCGGTGAGTTGGTGATTTTCATCTCCGCCGTCATCGGGGCATGCATCGGTTTCTACTGGTGGAATTGCTTTCCGGCGCAGGTCTTCATGGGCGACATAGGCAGTCTCACCCTCGGCGGCATCGTGGCCGTCTCCTGTATCATCATCCGCAAGGAACTGCTTATTCCGATTCTATGCGGCATCTATTTGGCGCAGTCCGTGTCGGTTATCATGCAAGTATCCTATTTCAAATACACGAAAAAACGCTACGGTGAAGGCCGCCGTATTTTCCTGATGGCGCCACTGCACCACCATTTCCAAAAGAAAGGGTTACACGAGTCGAAAATTGTGCAGCGCTTCATCGTCGTTAGCATGCTGCTCGCCGTCCTCGCCATCGCCACGTTGAAAATTCGATAAACCTCAATAACCAATAACCTATAACCCATAACCAATAACCTTTAACCTATATGACAAAGAAAACCAATAGTTTCCGCTTGTTTGAGCAAGCCAAAGAGACCTCCAACCCGCGCGTGGGCACGTTGTCGGAGCAACTTATCCGGCTGCGTCAAAAAAATATTGCCGAATCCCTTTCCGATTTCGAGGGAAGTGCACACAAATTGGAGCATGTGAAGAGCTTCGCCGGTGTCGATTTCATTGATGATGCGCGTTCCACCACGGCCAACGCGGTGTGGTATTCGCTGCAGTCCATGACCAAACCCACGGTGTGGATTACCAATATCGACGACCCCGAGATTCTGACGGATGATATCTTGAAAGAGGCCGAACAGAAGGTCAAAGAGGTTGTCCTCCAGGGTGTTTACAATATCGACGTATATCAGAAGATTGCTGAAAAGGGAATTCCCGTGATGATGACGATGAGCATGGAGGATGCCGTGAACCACGCTTTCTACTCCTGTCAGCGGGGAGACGTCGTGCTTTACGCGCCGGGCATCCACGGCAACAGCCAGATCACCTATCGCGATCGCGGCGACCGTTTCAAAGCCTCCGTCGCACAACTCTAAAACCTAACAGTCATGGATACCGATGCCGTAACCCCGAAAGTGCCTTTCTTGCAGCGGATTGGCTTGAAAGCAGACAAGGTGATTCTCATTCTGGTGCTGTTCTTGTCGGCCATATCCATTGTGATGGTTTACAGTATGCGCGGGACGGTGGTGTTGCAGCACCTCAAGCACCTGCTGTTCGGATATGTCGGCATGTTTTTCTTCTATAAGTTTGACTACCGGAAGTTAGGCGTCTTTGCTCCGTTCATCCTTTTTCTGGCCGGTTTGCTGCTGGTCATGACCATGCTGTCGCAGGCTGTGCGCGGCGTGACCATTTTCGGCCGCGATGTGCAGACGTTCTACATTATCGGATTCCTGATTATCTTCTACATTTCCCATTATATTGCGAAACAGTACCACGTCCAAGGGGAGATCACTGCTGCGAACACGAAGTTCTTGTTTGTCCTGCTAAGTGTGTTCTGCGCTTGCATTGCCACCATGAACATGTCCACGGCCATCATTCTGTTTGTGACCGGACTGGTGCTCTTTTTCGTGGGCGGCTTCCCGATGAGGGATTTGGGGTGGATGGTTGGTCTGGTGTCCGTCTTGCTGATTATCGCTGTCGTTGTCGCGGTGAATCTCAGTGATTCGAAGCAGGCCAAGTTCGGTCGTATGGGCACGTTCATCAACCGTTTGGAGTATTATTTCACGAAGGACAATACCAATGGTTACGGCGACCAGATGATTTTGGCGCGGACGGCCATTGCGCGGTCGGGGTTCTCGCCTGCGGGTCCCGGCAAGGGCGTCATCAAGAACCGACTGCCCGAGAAGGAGACCGACTACGCTTTCGCTTCGCTGTTCGAAGAGACTGGCATTGTGGTAGGCGTGGCCATTTTGTTCGCCTACCTTATCATTTTCTACCGGGCGAGGAAAATAGCCAAAGAGGCCACCGGCGCTTTCGGGCGCCTGCTGGCATACGGCATAGGATTCTGGATTACCTGTCAGGCACTGGTGCATATCGGCGTGAACTGCGAACTGCTGCCCACCACCGGTCAGACCTTGCCGTTCGTCAGCAGCGGCGGCGCCTCCCTGTTCGTCTCCGGCTGTGCTGTCGGTATGCTTCTCAACATCGGGAAGGTCTCCGCCGAAGAAAAGGACAAGGAGGATCCGATGGCATTGTTAAGGCGATAAAAACGATGAAGGGATGAAATAACGGTCGAAGCACCATTCCCCTTCTTTTAAGAAGGGGTGCCCGCAGGGCGGGGTAGTTAATCCGACCCACACCATTAATCGTTAAAAACCAAATGATTCAGATAAACAAACTGTCAGTGAATTTCACGGGGGACTTCCTCTTCAAGGATGTCTCCTTCGTTGCGGGCGACCGCGACCGAATCGGTCTGGTGGGGCACAACGGCGCGGGGAAATCCACGTTGTTGAAGATTATCCACCGCGACCTTGAGCCGGCTTCGGGCACGATGGTCATCACCTCCGGCCACCGCGTCGGCTACCTGCCGCAGGAGCTCGCCGGCAACTCCCCGCTCACCGTGTGGGACGAGGCCGTCTCCGCCTTCTCCGAAATCCAGGATATGGAACGGAAGATGCAGCGCATCTCCAACGAGTTGGCCGAACGGACGGATTACGAGTCCGATGCCTACGCGCAGCTCACGCAACAGCTTTCCGACCTTAACGACCGCTATAACCATTTGGGTGGCAATACGATAGAAGCCGACACCGAAAAGGTGCTTGCAGGTATGGGATTCCTACGCGAAGAGTTCCACCAGCCGATGTCCTCCTTCAGCAATGGTTGGCAGATGCGCGTCTGTCTGGCCAAAATATTGCTGCAGAAGCCCGAAATCATCCTCCTCGACGAGCCTACCAACCACCTCGACATCGAATCTATCCAGTGGTTGGAGGATTACTTGGCCAACTACGACGGTTGCGTCATCCTCGTTTCCCACGATCGTGCCTTCCTTGACCGCGTCACCAACCGCACCATCGAGATTACCTTAGGCAACATCCAAGACTACAAGTGCAGCTACTCCCAATACGTGGAACAGCGTCTGGAACGTATTGAGAGTCAGCAGTCCGCATACGAAAACCAGCAACAACAGATCGCCCAGATCGAACGGTTTATCGAGCGCTTCCGCTACAAGGCCACGAAGGCTCGACAAGTGCAAAGCCGCATCAAAATGTTGGAGAAGATGGACCGCATCGCTGTCGATGAATACGACAACAGTTCCATCTCGTTCAAATTCCCGCCCGCGCCGCATTCCGGACTGGTGGTGGTGGAAAGCAAGAACCTCAGCCTGGGCTACGACACCAAGCCGGGCGTGCTCAAAGACGTCGATTTTCGTTTGGAGCGTGGCGAGCGCGTGGCATTCGTGGGGCGCAACGGCGAAGGCAAATCCACCATGGTGAAGGCCATCGTAGGGTCGCTGCCGCCCGAATGCGGGGAATTGCAGCTTGGCTACCAGGTGGTGGTAGGCTATTATGCCCAAAACCAAGCTCAGCTGCTGAATCCGGAAAAGACGGTCTTTGAGACCATCGATGATGTGGCCGTGGGCGACATCCGGCCCAAAATCCGCACCATCCTCGGCAGCTTCCTCTTCGACACGGAAGACACCGAGAAGAAGGTGAAAGTGCTCTCCGGCGGCGAGAAGGCGCGGCTTGCGTTGGCGAAACTGCTGCTCTCCCCCTTCAACCTGCTCATCCTCGACGAGCCCACCAACCATCTTGACATGCCCTCCAAGGACGTGCTCAAGAACGCCCTGCTGCAGTACGAAGGCAGCCTCATCCTCGTTTCCCACGACCGCGACTTTCTGCAAGGGCTAACCTCCAAGGTGTATGAATTCAAGAACCACAAGATGACCGCCTTCACCGGCGATGTCTATGACTTCTTAGCACAGCGCAAGATGGAGACTCTCAACGAGTTGCAGAGCCGCAATGTGACCGCCACCAGCGCGTCTGGCGAGAAAGTCTCCAGCAACAAGGAGCAGTGGGAGCAGAAGAAGCAGCGCGAAGCTGACGACCGCAAGAAGAAGAACCGTCTGCGCAAGCTGGAAGACGAACTGGAGCTGTTGCAGCGGCTGCTGGCCGACACAGAGGAGCGGCTTGCAAACCCCGAGGCTAACGCCGACGCCATCGCTTCCGGCGAGCTCTACAAGACGTATGAGTCCATTAAAGCCGATATAGAGGCGAAAGAGATGGAATGGCTGGAACTGAGCGAATCCTGATCACAATATGAAACGAAAACGTCAGATTTCCAAGATAATACCCCATATTCTACCGTTGCTCGTCATTGCAACGGTGGCAATGTTAATCAGTGTGCGTCATCTCAATGAGCCTCCGGGTTACATCCATGCTTGGGCGCAGTCCGACAACTACTCGCTGGCGTTGGGTTTTCGACACAACCACGGCGACTTCTTCCACCCGCAAACGCTTATCTATAACAAACAGCAGTATGGTTTTGACGACCCTGAGTCATTGGTAACAGGTTGCGACCTGCCGTTGCATCACTGGCTTGTTGTGGTGCTGATGGGCATCACAAACAGTACCGAGCCGTGGGTTTTTCGGGGATTTACGCTGGCGGTGGCCATCCTCGGATTGTGGGCGTTGTACCTGCTCGCGTTCGTGCTTACGCGCTCGCGGGCGAAGTCGCTGCTCGTCGCCACACTTACCGCTACAGCACCGTCGTTTGCCTATTACAGCGCGTCATTCCTGCCAACAGTTCCGGCTTTGTCGCTGGCTATGTGTGGACTGCTCTTTTACGTCTTGCATTTGCTAGATTCGAAGCGTTGGATGCTTTATATCAGCCTGTTGCTACTTACGCTCGCCATGATGGAGCGGACCTCTTTCGCTGTGCTGTGGGTGGCGGTAGCGGGTTTCCAGTTTTTGCGCATCCTGCGGAAAGAGACCACATTTCGGGTCTCTTGGTTACCCTTTTTCATCGGTATGGTGATGTTCGCGGCTTGGTGGTTCTGGAGCATGCACCTGCGTCAGGAGAACGGCTCGCTCTTCCTCGCCAGCCTGCTGCCCGTCCACAGCTGGGACGACGCCCGCTTCGTGTTTCAGAATATGCACGATCGTTGGCGTTTCCACTATTTTCAGCGAATGCAGCACTGGCTCTATGTGGCGGTGGCTGTTGCGGCTGTTATAACGTTGATTATCAAGAAAAAGAAGCCGTCTGAAGAGCGGAAGCCCCTTCCCCTTTGGTGGCTGCTGGCGATATGGCTTTTCGGGGAAATCTTGTTCGCCATCGCCATGTTCGAGCAGTACATCGACCACGACTACTACTTCTTAGACAGTTTCTTCCTGCCGATTGTGATGCTGTTGCTGGGTCTTCTGGCCATTCTGCCCAATCCGGAGAAACGTTGGGGTAGGGTAGTGGGCTTGGTCGCCGTTCTGGCACTCACCGGATTCATGACCGAAAAGGCCTGCAACATGCAGGTGGAGCGGCGTAAGGAGGGGGTGGAAGCCTTTGAGACGGCCGTGCGCTATAAGAACGCGAACAAGATGCTGACTGAGGCTGGGTACGGGATAATAGGTCCAAGATTCCTGACGTTGTTCTCATATCCGCAGAACACCCCGTTCGTGATGATGAACCGTGAGGGATATGCCGTCATGTGGCCGGATTCCGATGTGGTGGCTCATGCGCTGACGTTCGACTTTGACTACGTTTTGGTTGAGGATGAGGTCTATCGCCGCGAATTTGAGGGGTCGCGCTACATCCTGTCGCGGTTGAGGCGGATTGGCGGCGACGGGGAACTATCTTTGTGCGAAATCTCCGACACGGTTATTCACCCCACCGCCGAACATTTTTTCGAATAACGTCGTTTATTCGTAATTTGTGTACCTTTGCGGCATCGTTTTAAAACCTCCGCCATGCCCTATCCCATCAGCAAGTACCAGTTCGCGAAGAAGGAACTTCTGAAGATGTTCATCGCCATCTTTGTGCTGGCGCTGGTTAGTGTCGCCTACTATTTCTACATCCGTCGCGAGGCGCTCCATACCGCGGAGCGGCGGGCGGAGCTTACGCTGCAAAATACAGAGAGAACAATCCACATTCGCATGGGGAAGATCGAGACCACCGTGAACGCCATGGGACCAATGGCGGAATATGCCCTCGATGACCCCGACGCGATGTACGACATCGCCCGCCATACCGTGGAGTCCAGTTCCCGCATTATGGGCGCGGGCATCGCATTCATTGCGGACTACTACCCTGAAAAGGGACATTGGTTCGAGACGTATGTCGGCTACCACAAAGGGGGCGACACGCTGGTTACAGAGCAGTTGGGAAGCGCGAAACACGACTACCTCAACATGGACTGGTTCCAGAAAGGGCTGGCCTCCGAGAAGGGGAGCTGGACCGACCCCTACTACGACAACGCAGGGGGGAAGGACTACATGATCTCCTACTGCCTCCCTATCCGAGACACTAGCGGCGAAGCGGTGGGATTAATTATCGCTGACATCACCCTCGACACCCTTTCCAGCATCGTCAGGAGTGTCAAACTCTACCCCCACAGCTACTGCACGTTGGCGACCAACGACGGCACGGTGCTGGTCGGTCCGCCTGCAAGCCAAAAGTCCAAGGGTAAAACTCATGCCTTCTCTGAGAGAATCGACGGCAAGAACATGACCCTGACCCTCGTCGTGCCTGAATCCGACATGTACAGGCGGCTACGGCGGTCGAGTCTCTTTTTCGCCCTCGTGGCTCTGACGGGCATCTTCACGGTCTTCTTCATCTCCTACCGCTCCATCCAAAACCTCTGGCAGCTCAACGAGGTGCGCATCAAGGAACAGCACATCGAGGACGAACTCACCATCGCCCGCAACATCCAACAATCGTTGCTGCCGTCCGAGAAACTGTCTGTGCCCTCCAATACACTTGACATCAAAGGGTTGCAAATTTCCGCCAAGTTCGTGGGCGGCGATCTCTATGACTACTATATTCGTGACAACAAGCTGCTGTTCTGTATCGGTGACGTCTCCGGCAAGGGGGTGCCCGCTGCCCTGCTGATGGCTATCGCCCACAGCCTCTTCCGCACGCTGTCGGCCCACGACGACCGTCCTGAAAGCATTATGCAGGCTCTCAACGCCTCCATCAGCGACAACAACCCCGACATCATGTTCATCACCCTGTTCTTAGGGGTCATGGACTTATCCACCGGCATCGTCCGCTACTGCAACGCCGGTCACAATCCGCCGATAATCATCAAGGACGGCCGTGCGGAGTATTTGGGCACCGAGCCCTCACTGCTCTTGGGTGTGGATGTTGAGGCGGAATATACCGCTAATGAGCTGGCTTTATCTCCCGGCGACACGATCTTCCTCTACACCGATGGACTAACCGAGGCTGAAAATGCCCAGAAGGAGCTTTTCGGGGAACAACGGGCATTGGAAACAGCCTCTCAGTACGGTACGCAGACAGCGGAAGAACAAATAGAGCAGATGCAGCAGGCGGTACATGTTTTCGTCAACCAAGCCGAACAGAGCGATGACCTCACCCTGCTCATCGTCCGCTACAACCCAGTCGAGGACTTCACCCTCACCCTGACCAACAATATTGACGAATTGAGCCGGTTGGAACCCTTTTTGGAAAAGTTCTTCGACCAAAACAGCCTTGATCTAGCCCTTTTGTCCAGTGTCGATCTCGCTTTGGAGGAGGCGCTGGCCAACGTCATTATGTACGCCTACCCCGAGGACGAAAAAGGCGAGGTGACCCTCACCGCCAACGTTGCCGACAACGCTATCTTCATGGAAATCAGGGACAAAGGAATGCCCTTCAACCCGCTTGAGCAGCAGGAGGCCAACCTCGATGTACCCCTCAAAGAGCGACAGATCGGTGGTTTGGGCATCCACCTCATCAAGGAAATCATGGACGAGGTGGCGTACACGTACGAAAACGGACACAATGTGCTGCAAATGCAATTATACCGAAAACCACTTCCTTAAATCGAAAAAACTTTATTTTTGCAGATTATTTTTGACAAAGATTTTAAGAAACAAACCAAACAAAAATAGCGTATGGACATCACCATTATCGAAGAAGGCAACACCATCAACGCCGTGTTTGACGGCCGTTTGGACACGGTGGCCGCCCAGCAGATCACCGAAACCGTGGAGCCGCTTTTGCAAAACGCGGGTCGCACCATTATCCTCGACTGCGAGAAGATGCCGTTTATCAGCAGCTCCGGTTTGCGTATTTTCTTGAAAATCAGAAAGGAAGTGGAGGCGAAAGGCGGTAATATGCAGTTGCGCAAAGTCTGTCCCGAAGTGCGACAGGTCTTCAAGATGACCAAGCTGGAGGACGTGTTCGACATCATTGAGTAAGTCATGATTTACCTCAACGATCATGTGCAGTCGCTCGATGTGGACGATGCCCTTGCGCGGGTGTCGGAGCAGCGTCGTGAGCTGGCGTTGAAGTTCCGTCACGAGGGAAGCCGCCGACTCTGTTTGGCCGCCTATCTCCTGCTGATGGACGGTCTGCGCAGGGAATGCTTTATCGAAGAACCTCCGATTTTTGGCTATTCGCCTGAAGGCAAGCCGTTTATCGTTGACCATCCCGACATCCAGTTCAACCTCAGTCACTCTGGCGATGTGGCCATCTGTGCTATATCTAACCTGCCTGTCGGTATCGACATCGAAACTCCTCGAAAGATTTCCGACTCGCTGATTGACTACACGATGAATAAGTGGGAACGGAAGTTTATTGACGCATCCGATGACAAAGTCACGGCCTTCCTCGAATATTGGACGAAAAAGGAGGCTCTGCTGAAACTTACAGGGGAGGGAATCCGCAACGACTTGAAAGATGTTCTGATGGAGTCGGAGAATTACCTGTTTGAATCGTGTATGACGGATAAGTACATCTATTCTATTGCGAAATATCGTGATTTCCCATAGAATTGAATCCAAAACAAACCGAATAAATAGCGTATGAAAAAAATCTTTACCCGAGTATTTCAAAGCCTCAGCGTAATGCTGTTTATCTTGCTTGTCACGAGCGTGCATGCGCAGGAGGCTGATAACGAGTTTACCATTGATGCCAAATTGAACACCCGCGGCGAGATCCGTGTGGGTGGTTTCAATCCCGACCAAGGCGAGGTAGATGACAGCGGCAACGATTTGATGGCTCACTTCATCATGGGCCAGTACCGGATTAATCTTGGATACAAGCGGTCTGACTGGCTTGAAGTGAAGCTTTCGCCGCAATTTTCAGGGGTTTGGGGACAAGCTGGAGGAACATTGGGTTTGGCCGAGGGGTGGCTCTCCATGAAGCACAACAAAACCGGGCTTTTTGCCAAAATCGGCCGACAGGTGCTGGAATACGATGACGAGCGTATCTTGGGTTACGATGATTGGACCATGACTGCGCCCACCCACGACGTGCTGAAGTTCGGTTTCGAAGGTTATGGTCACAAAGTGCATGTGCTCCTTGCCTACAATCAGAATTCAGACAATGTTGATGCGGGAAACAGTTACTATCCCGGCGGCATCCAGCCGTATAAGACCATGCAGGCATTGTGGTATCATTACACTACCCCGAAATCGATATATGAGCTTTCCCTGATTGGCATGAACATCGGTATGCAGAGTCAGAAAGCGGATGAGCCGAACAAAACTATATACCAGCAGCTTGTCGGCACTTATATGATTTTGAAACCCAGCATTTTAAGAATGGAAGGGGCGTTCTATTACCAAATGGGCAAGGAGGAGCACGGCATTCCGTTGGACGCTTTTATGGGCAGCGTAAAAGCTCGGGTCACGCCCAGCGACATCTATAACATCTATGTCGGTTATGACTACCTGAGCGGTGACAAATACTTCGCTATACCGCCTGAAGGGTACCTCGGTATGGTTTTTCACGATAAGATTCGTGGATTTTGCCCGCTTTTCGGTTCTCACCACGAGTTTTACGGTGCCATGGACTTCTTCTACGTGGACAGCTATGTGGGCGGGTTCACGCCCGGTTTGCAAAACGCCTATGTCGGTGGAACCGTCACGCCTGTCAAAGGTCTGAATATCAACCCTGCCTACCATTTCTTCGCCATCGCCACCGACCTTGACGGACTGAAAAAGCCCCTCGGACATCAGGTTGAACTGTCCATAGACTACACGTTCGCGAAGTTCGTTCGGGTTGGTATCGGTTACTCCTACATGCGCGGTACCGAAACCATGGAAATCCTCCAACGTGTCTCAGAAAACCGCCAGCTGCACTGGGGCTGGGTGATGCTGTCCGTCACGCCAACGTTGTTCACCACGACCTGGCAGGACAAAGCGAAGCGCAAAAAGCAGGAGGATTAACGGGCCATTTTCTCCCCCACGTACATCACACAGGTGCCGAACGTGAAGCGGCGGACGCGCACCTGCCCGAACCCGATGCTTTGGAGCGTCGGAACGATGATGTCAGCCTTGGGGAAAGCCAATATGGAATGCGGAAGGTAGGTGTAGGCTTTTCGGTCGCCGGAGATCAATCCGCCTATAAACGGCAGAATATGAAGGGTATAGAGTTTGTAACACCATAGAAGAAACGGGTTGTCAGGGTACGACAGCTCCAGAATCACCATTTTCCCGCCCGGGCGCAGGACGCGGTGCATCTCCGACAATCCCTGTTCCAGATGCTCAAAATTGCGTATCCCGAAGGCCACACTCACCCGGTCGAAACTATCGTTCGGAAACGGCAGGGCTTCCACATCGTCTTGCTGCAGGGTTACATTGTCCGGGACTTTCGTCCGCCCCACCTCTAACATCTTTTCGGACAAGTCGATGCCGATGATTTCGCTTTCGGGGTGTATTTTTTTGGCGATGGCGATGGCGAAATCGCCTGTTCCGGAGGCCACATCCAGAATCCGCAGAGGCTTGGGGTTGTCCGCGATGGTGCGCACCGCCCGCCTCCGCCACAGTCGGTCGATGCCGAATGACATGATGTGGTTTAGTTTGTCATAGTCGGGGGCTATGGCATCGAACATGGCTTCTATTTGGGATTTTTTGGGCATTTGGCTGTTTTTTGAATCCCAGGGCTCGCTATCGCTCACCCTGGGTTGACACGTGTCGGGCTTTCAGCCCTCTTTGAAGATGTTATAATAGGGTGCGTTGATCGTAACATATAGCTTTATACCAAAACGCCAACACCGGCAAGGAGTGAAAAGACAAATGTGGTGATGACTAATAGCGGCAGGGCGGGGTCGAGGTCCTTGCCGTTGCGTTTCCACACCATGTTCAGGTGTAGTGCGTAGAGCGGCAGGGTGGCAAGGTAGAGGAAATTCCACCCGGACGTGTAGTTAGTCAGTGTGTAGGTTAGGATGCAGATCCAGGCGGTCGCAATCAGGGCTGTCTGGTAGATTTTCGCTTTGCGGGAGCCGATTTTGAGGGGGACAGTGATTCGGTGGTCTGCGTCGGATTCCATATCCCGTATGTTGTTGACATTCAGCACGCCCACGCTGAAACAGCCGATGGCGGAAGCCGGAAGCAGCAGCAGGGAGTCGAGGGTGTGCGCCACCACGAAATAGGCACCCATCACTGAGACCAGTCCGAAGAAGAGGAACACGAAAACGTCCCCAAGGCCGCGGTAGCCGTAGGGATTCTTCCCGAGGGTGTAGTGCATGGCGGCCCAGATGGCGGCCACGCCCAGCAGCAGCAAAAGTGCCGGTTGCCATGAAAAGAATGTGCCGAAAGAGGTCCAGATCATGGCGGCACCGAAGACACAGCAAAGTCCTATGAAGACTGCGATAATCCGCTTGAAATCAGTAACTTTCAAGGCTCCCTGCGCTAAACTGTATTGCGGCCCTTCCCGTTGTGCGCCGTCGGTCCCTCGGAGATAGTCTCCTAATTCGTTCGACAGATTGGAGAGGATTTGCAGGCAGACCGTGGTGAGCAGCAGCCATACGATCAGCCAGGGTGTCGCGTCATGATACCGCAGGGCTATCATCAGCCCGAGCACCACCCCGGCCAGCGACAGCGGCAAAGTACGCAGACGCATCGAAAAAACTACAGCTTTGAACTTACTCATTGCTCCTGATTATAAAACGGGCAAAAATACACAAAATATGGATTGTGATTCGCTGATGTAAGTTGTCACTTTTCAGCACAAAAAAACAGCGGTAGTTCATACCGCTGTCCAAAACCATTAACCTATGTAAGACAATGAAAATTAATTCATAATCACTATACTCTTACGCAGGTTGTATCAAAAAGTTACAACTATCGAGAATTTTTTTTGCGAAGGAGGTGTTGGCGAAGTGTCCGGGACGGTTCGCAATGATCTCCGCACGCAACGGAACCCCTAATAAATAGAGGTCTCCGATGAGGTCGAGCAGCTTGTGGCGGGCCGGCTCGTTGGGGTGTCGGAGGTGTGTATTGTTGAGGATGTGATCGGGTGTGACGGTGATGTCTTTCTTGTGGAAGAAGTCACCGAGGGCGTTCAGCACCTTGTTGTCGGGCACCTTGTCGACGAAAACGATGGCGTTGTCGAGGTCACCGCCGCGCGCCAGGTTGTTCTGGATGAGAAACTGCAGCTCGTCAAGGAAGACGAAAGTGCGGCAGTTATAGACATCCGGGACAAAGGTTTCGATGCTGTCGAGCACGGCCTGCTGGGTGGAGAGCACCTTGGTGCCGTAATCCACGTTCACGGTCATCTTGAAACGCTCGGCCGGTTTGATGGTCAGCTCAATCTGTTTTTCCGGCACAGAGAAGGTGATCTCTTCGGTGACAACACCGATCTTCTTCGGGGCGTCCAACGTCTTGATTCCCACCTCCTTCAGCATTTCCACATAGATGCGGGAACTGCCGTCAAGGATGGGGGTTTCGGGACCGACAGTGCGCACGAGGACGTTGTCAATGCCAAGTCCGGCGAGGGCGGCCATAAGGTGTTCAATGGTATGCACCTGCGCTTCTCCATCCCGTATGGAAGTGCCTCGGGACGTGTCGAATACGACGTTGGGACTTGCCTTGACGATGGGGTGTCCGGGTAGGTCGATGCGTTCGAACTGGATACCGAAATCCGCGGGTGCGGGCACAAAGGTTACCGTCACCTGCTGTGCCGTATGAAGGCCTCTCCCCGATACGGAAACCGGAGAGGCGATGGTGGTTTGCAATTTTGCCATGAAAATTACTGGTTCTTTTTGTTGTTTATATATTGTTGATATAGTTCGGGTAATTTGCGGCGCAGCACGATGAGTTTGCGCTCCTCGGAGGCGGGCAGTGCCGGGCTGCCGAGATAGACGCCCTGCTTGAGGGAGTGCGTCACGCCAGACTGGGCGCCGATGATGGTGCCGTCGTCGATGGTGATGTGGCCTGAAATGCCCACCTGGCCAGCCACAATGCAGCGGCTGCCGAGCTTTGCGGAACCGGCCACGCCTGCCTGTGCGGCGAAAGCGGTGCCCTCGCCCACGGTCACGTTGTGCGCGATTTGCACAAGGTTGTCGATCTTCACGTGGTCGTGGATGCGGGTCGAGCCCATGGTGGCGCGGTCAATGCAGGTGTTGGCGCCAATCTCCACATGGTTGCCGATCTCCACATTGCCGATCTGCGGGATTTTGAGGTATTCGCCGTCCTGGGCCGCGAAGCCGAAGCCGTCGGCACCGATAACCGCGCCTGCGTGGAGGATGCAGTCGGTGCCGATGTGGCAGTCCTCATAGACCTTGACGCCGGCATATAGCGTAGTACGGTCGCCAATGTGCACGCGGTCGCCGATGACGGTCTGCGGGTAGAGGCTCGCGCCGTCGCCGATGACTGCGCCGTCGCCCACGCTCACGAACTCGCCGATATAGACGTTCTGCCCGATCTTGGCGGTCGGGGCAATGCAGGCCTTGTCGGAGATGCCGGTCTTGCGCGGCTTGTTCTGCTGGTAGAAGTTGAGCAGCTGTGCGAAGGCGAGGTAAGAGTTGGCCACCTTGATGAGGGTGCAGGGGACCTCCTGTTCGGGCACAAAGTCCTTGTTGACGATTGCCGCCGTCGCCTTTGTCGTATATAAATATTGTGTGTATTTCGGATTGGAAAGGAAGGTGAGGCCGCCGGGCACGCCTTCTTCGATTTTGCAAATTGTGGTGATCTCGGCGTTGGGATCGCCCACTATTTCAGCGGAAATCAATTCTGCGATTTGAGCAACGGAATACTTCATTACTTGTCAAATTTGAGGGCGCAAAGGTACACTTTTTTTTGTTTCAGGTTTCAAGTTTCAAGTTTCAGGAATTCAAAGTTCAATGTCAAAGATTTTTTTCACAAGATGTTGAGCGTATCAAAAAAAAGTGTATTTTTGCCGCCGATTTCAGAAATGAAACCACGGAGAGGTGGGTGAGTGGCTGAAACCACCAGTTTGCTAAACTGACGTAGGGGAAACTCTACCGCGAGTTCGAATCTCGCTCTCTCCGCAAAAGTCCAAAACTTAATCAGAATCAGCAATTTACGCGAGTAGGTTGCTGATTTTTGCGTTAAAATCGGG
>Ga0310696_10001262_pt1 | contig 37091 bp, 57 predicted proteins | sample AusTroGonzalo_MG_4_FD_203885 | JGI IMG/M metagenome (GOLD analysis project Ga0310696, IMG submission 203885) | Bovine rumen microbial communities from tropical cattle in Woodstock, Queensland, Australia - Gonzalo_02 (v2) (version 2) | ecosystem: Host-associated > Mammals > Digestive system >... | reverse complement strand
CTCCTATTAATGTTCCATTAACATAAGCTCGCATTTTTCCATTTCCACTAGTTAAAACTACATGATACCAAGTGTTTAAATTGAAATTATAATCATACCCTGCACTTCAAGTTCCGCTACCACTAATTATTAATCTTGAATAGTGATCAGTATTTCATTCACCCAAAGCTAAATTTAAAAGACTGGCGGGTTGATTTCAATTCCCCGCTGAAATTAAAGCAGAACCTCCATGAGAAGTATTTTGTGCGGTACATTTAAATCATACGCTTAAGCTAAATTCCTCATAGGTTAAAAATTCAGCGGCATATTTTTCCAATCTTAACCAATGACTTGGGCCAAATTCATAAGCTTTCCCTATTTTCCCGTTATTATTAATAGTAGCTCCTGTATTTGTTATTTGAACATTACTTAAACCTTGATTATTTAAATTGCCGTTAAGTGGCAATCATATTCTAAGTGCCATATGATTGCCCCCTAACTAAAAATAAACTCAATACATTTATCTGTTGAGTTATATTGCATTGTTGCGGCAGTTCCACCTACTTGAACTGATTTAGTTGTTAATACACCACTTGTGGCATATACTTCATTATCAGAATATGTTTGAGGATTAGCCGCCTGTGAAGTTGCTCCGATTAAGAATATTTTACTAGATGTATCAGTTGACCCCGCTGTGTTTTTCGTATCAGTTGTTACATAACCCTTTCCTTCAACAAATGTTTTAACTGCACCTGATGTTGGTAAACTTGCGCTTGTATCAACAGATGTAACTACTGCTTTTGCGCAGGCCGCAGCTAATGTATAACCATTATAAGTTTTATTTGTTAATGCTTGTGTATCACTTAAATTAACAACTTGTTTAGAATTACTATATAAGTGTCCATTAGTATCTACATAAGCAGTATCTTGTGAATAAGTTTGCGGATTTGCACTTTGCTCTGTTGCACCAACTAAAAATAATTTACTTGAGCTATCTGTTGAACCCGCAGTATTTTTTGTATTAGTGTAACATCCACTAGGGATTGTTCCACTTAGTTTTGTAGCATCTAATGTACTACTTGAAGTTAATGGAGTAATTGTGTTACTTCCAAGAGTAATAACTCCACTAGCTATTTTTGCATCTGTAATACCATATCCGCTTAATGTAGTTGGATTACTTCCTGCAGTTACGTGTCCTGTTGCATTAACAGTAACACTTTTATATGTACCAGCTGTTACACCACTATTTGCGTGTGATAAAGTTCTAGTTCCACTTGTTGTAATTGCAGAAGAACTATCAATAGCAATAGGACTTGTAGCTTTAATTGTAACACTTGTAACTGTTCCACTTGGTTCATCACCTGATGGAATTAATACCCAAGTACTACCATCTGAAATAAATGTATCACCAATCTTTGCAGCTTGTGATGCATAAGTACCTGCGGTAATTACTTTATAAGTAAAACCTTCATTTGTAGCTGCGGCAGCTGGAAGACTAGTTATTGTACCTCCTGTACCTAAACTACCTTTAAATATCATAGGTTCTGGTAATGCTGTAATTGCACTATCTACATATGCTGTTGTTGCTACTTTAGTAGAATTATCTCCAGCGCTTTGAGTTGTTGCAGTTACCCCATTACTAAGAGAACCAGTAACTGTTGTTGCAGAATTGGCAGTAATTGCTTTTGCAGCTAATGCATTATATAATTTAATTCCACCATCTTTATACCAATATACTGGGTGAATTGGTTGCAAAGCTAATCTATATGTATCTCAAGCAAGACCTAAATAAATATAGATTTTACCATCTTCAGAACTTGGTAATGTTTGTGTATATCAAGTATCTGCAAGTGTAAATGTATCTCCACTAGGAGTACCAACTAAATAAAGTGGTGTATTTGCAGTAAGTGTTTTATTACAGTTAGTTGTATATCTCATATCAACAGAATCTGTAACTAATCTTAATGTATCATCGCCAATAATAGCATCTGCCGCTTTATCGGTACCACTTGCATAATAATAGAAAGGCATACCAAGTCTAAATGTTGCAGTGTTTTTTGTTTTTGATGTGCCTGTTGATTGTGAATTTGTAAAACTTTGAATTTTTCCATTTGTATCATAAGTACATAAATTATAACCATATAATTTATTTGCTCCAGCTTTAACTCTTTCATAATAGCTTCTTACAATATAAGCAGTAGATTTATCATTATTATCTCCTGTTTCTTGTAAACCATTTGAAGCAAAATCATATGATTTAATTGTATTATAATTTGTAGTTCCAGTTCCAGTTCAATCTGCCCATTTAACTGCAGTATCATTTAAAGTAAATGTACAGTTATCACAAGCAAGAATTTCTACTTTAACAGAACGTTTTAATGTAGTTGTTAACCTTTCAGTACTATCTTTTAAACTAATACCAATAGCATGACCATAGTTAGCATTAAAACCAGTTTCAGTTAAAGTATAAATACTATGATAATATACTGGTCTATAACTTGTATTATAGAAGTTATTAAAATAAGCATAACTATTAATTCCACCTTGATTACCCATTACTAAGCCTTCTGATAAAGCTCTATAATTAGTATTAGAAGGAACTCAGACATAAACTCTATATCTAATAGACCATGTATCATTATATGTAGTAGGTTTTACTGAACCAAAGTAAAATGCACAATTTGCATCTGTATTATCAGTAACACCTATAATATCAGTATATGTTTTAGTTGCCATAGGAGTAATAATACTAGAAGGTATACTAGTTATATTAGCAACTCCGCTTGTAGCAACTGAGGTACCATTTACAGATACTCCTGTAATAGTACCTGTATTAGTTGTATAACCTTTACCTTCAACAAATGAAGCAACTGCTGCGCTTGTAGGTAAATTTGCGGAAGTACTTGCTGCAGCTATGCTTGTATCTACACTTTTAGCAGATGCCGCCGCAGGTACATAACCATTAACTGTTGCGCTACCATTAGTGATACTAATAGCCTCTTTATATGTACTACTTACAGTATTACCCATACTAATTTTAGCATTACCATCATCTGTTGTTGTCATTGTTGTTACACCAGCATCAGCTGTCGTAGCCGCATAATCTACTTTAAATCCATCTGTACTACCAGTAACTGTAAATAAATTAGTTGATGCTATTGTTCCACTACTTGCTAATGTACGAGTAATAGCTCCGGTAATAGCACCACCAGATTTATCATATTTTCCACTAACATCTGTTATGACAGTGCCTAGATCTACTACTCCACTAGTACCTTTACTAGTTCCATTCATAGTAATACCAGTAATTGTACCAGAACCTTTATTATTTCATGTATATTTTTCTCCCGTTGTTACAAGAGATACAGCAGTACCACCTGAGGCAGCAGCTTTACTTTCATATGTAGTATCAGTTAATTTATCTTCTGTTCAATTTGTTCATGTGCCATTTGAACAATATCTTCTATATGATTTAGATGTTGCAGGATTATATATTAATTGAGTATAATAACTACCACTAGCATCATGAACAACAATTAAACCAAAATGGTCTACTCCAGAAGGTTTGTTTGTAACCGTATTACTACCGCCAGCATTATACATACCTGGTGTAGTTACATTATTTAAATCTTCATTACTTAATTCTTTATTTGTTGCATATGAAGTGCTTGCTGTATATGCGGCTGTGCCAAGTCCTTTAACCGCGACATTTTGCGCACTACCGCTACTAGGTGTAACTTTAATTTGACCATTACTATCACCAGTTGCAAAAGTATATGTAGTATTAGTATCAGTTGCGGCGATTGTCACTTTATCATTTGTAGCATCTGGAGTTAATGTAATATTACTTCCCGCCACTAATTCCAATGTATCGCCTGCCGCATCCGCCTCAACATTTGTACTTCCAACTTTAACTTTTGAAAAAGCATTTTGGTGAGAAGTCAATGCAGTTACGCCTTTTGTATAAGTAATAGTGTCTCCAGAAACGCTGACACTAGATACAACGTTTCCAGATCCACTACTTGATGTCTTTGAAATTAATTTCCTTGTTTCTCCATCTTTTACATTATCAAGAGAGTCTAATTCTGTTAAAAGTTTCATAGTAAATTATCTCCTCTCTTTAAAATTATCCAATGCAAACTACTCTATATACCTTTCCATTTGCAGGTGCTTTCGCAAATGCTATTGTTGCAGTATTTGTAGTTGCTCTTGTTATATCTACCATAACTTCGTCATAAGTAGAATTATCATAAACTTGAATTATTACATCTCTACTTCCTAAATTATGTGTGATTGTAAAGCTTGATGCACTAGCATCTCCTGTGATATTAGAACTATATTTCTTTAAAATAGTTTGTGCGCTACCATATGCGCTAATATGTCCATTTGCATCAATTTTAATTGGATATACTGCTTGTGTAGTTTGTGCAGTTACACTATTTGTATGTCCTACTGTAATATTACCACTTGTAGTAATTGGACTACCTGTAATAGTTAATCCACCGCCATTAGTTAAACCAACACTTGTAACTGTACCTGTGTTAGTAGTATAACCCATGTCTGATGCACTGGTTACACGACCATATTTATCAACAGTTAAACCTTGATAAGTACCAGCAGTAACTCCTGATTTAGTTAAATATAATGTACCTGTTGATGTGATTGATCCACCATCTGTAGCTGTATCATCACTAGTAGTATTTAAACCAGCACCAGCATTAACTTGTGTTACATCAACATCATCACCTGATGGAACGTAAGCCCATGTAGGAGTTGCGGCTGTGGCGATGAACATGTCGCCAATCTTAGCGGCTTGACCTGCATATGTTCCAGCAGTTATAATTTTATAAGTATCTCCAACTTTTACGTTAGATGTAGGTAATGTAGTACCTGCAGTTCCGCCTGTACCAATTGTTCCTTTAAAGTACATAGCTCCACTAATTCCACTAATAGCGCTTGCAACGAATGCTGTAGTTGCGATTTGAGTAGTATTAGTTCCGGCTGCCGCAGTTGGAGCAGTAGGTGTTCCAGTTAAAGCAGGGCTAGCTAATTTAGCATATGTAGCTGAGAATTCATTACCATCTTTGTCTTGTTTTGCTTTTAATGTATAACCTGCAGTACCATCTGTATAAGTAGTATCACTAAATGCTGTTGCAGGTAATTGTGCATATTTAGCTTGAGTAGCATCCCAAACATAATTACTTGAGCCTACTTTTGTACTTGATTGGTTTGTACTTTTAAATGCAGGTAATAAACCATCAGCAGTAGTTGATACATTTCCTAATGCAGTTCCCGCACTAGTAATATGACCATTTCTATCATAAGCAATAGGATAGATAGCTTGAGTTGTTTGGGCATCAACAGTATTAGCATGTTCAATATTAATTGTTCCACTTGTTGTTACAGGTGTTCCAGTAATTGTTAAACTACCATCTGTTGTATTTGAAATACCAACGCTAGTTACAGTACCAGTTCCTTTTTCAAGATTAACCCATTCAGTACCATTATAAACTCTTAATTTATTTACAGCGGTATTGAAATAAACTTGACCTTTAAGACCTTCGGCTGGATCACTAGCTAAATTTTGAATTACTGTATTTTGTAATTCATTTTGATTTAAGTTTAAATCAACTAAAAAATTCTTTGCCATAATCAAAAATCTTCCTTTCTACAATTAATTTAATGTTGCGGTTCCTTTAAATCCGCCTTCAAATTTCAATGTTACTTGATTTGCATCATTGTAAATAACTTCTCCAATAACTTCATTACCTGCACTGTCTATAACAGTTACTGAAGGAAATTTATTTAGATTGTGTACGATTACTCAAGTATCAGAGGCTACTGTTTGTGTATGAAGATAATTAGCGTCTTCTACAATACCTAATTCTTCAGATGTTTTATCTCCTTCAAGAGTAACACCATTAATCTTAGGTTTATGAGATAGGGCATTATAGTTATCTGTAAATGCGGCTGCGGCGATCCCTGCGGTACCAGTCTGGGTAGTAGAGATCTTTATGTCGGCATTTCCGCGACTAGATATATCTATATTAACAGGGCTAACTGCTTCAACATCCAAAATTTGAGGCTCGATAACTATTGACATAATTATACGCTCCCTTCTTGATAAGCAGCTTCTGGATACAAGATAAATTCTTTAGGACCATCAGTGAAATAACCTACTAATGTATTCATTCCATTATATTCAATTTCATATCAGTAAGTTACAGTTCCGGTTCTAATAACGGGACCTAATCGAGTTTCTTCTGGTAATAAAATCATATCAAATGTTTGTGCATCTTCTTCTACATCAAAGATTTTTTGAAACACAATATCGCCAGCATTATTCTTTTTCATAACTGAAAAAACAAGTCTATCTCCAGCTACAAATGTTGAATCTGTATTAGTTAATCTGATAATAGCTCTATCACCACGATTAAGGTGCATATTATATTTATCATCTATAATAAACATATTGAAAGCCTCCTTTTTATCTACTTTTTTTATCTTATCTGTATTAATTCAAAAGTTATAAGAAAAACTTATCTATTTATGTCCAAAAGTTGATTTAATAAAATTTTTATGATATAATATAAAAGAATTAAAGAAAGGACTTCTTGAAATAAGAAGTATGGTGAAAACATGGAAAATTCATTATTAAATAGTTTACAAAGACAAACTAACTTTACTGAAACTGAAAATGGGGCAATAGCTCATAGAAGCACATTAAATGCTGTATATGATTTATTCGCATTTGGAGGTTCATATAGAAATAGAACTGAAGATGAATGTATTATTCTATTCAAAAAAGCATATATGGAAAATCCTGAACTAGCCTTAAAATGCTTATTCTATCTTAGAGATGTTCGCGGCGGCCAAGGCGAGCGTAGATTCTTCAAGGTATGCATGAAATGGCTAGCTGAACACGATGTAGAGGCTGCTTTCCGCAACCTAGAAAATATCTCAAACTATGGTCGTTGGGATGATTTATATGCTCTTGTTGGAACTGAACTTGAGAAAGATGCTTTTGATGTTATGAAAGCACAATTTAATAGAGATATGGTATCATTACGCACTGCCGCAAATGAAGGAGTATCTTTATTAGGCAAGTGGTTAAAATCTGAAAACACTCACTCTCCAGAATCTAAACACTTAGGTAAGCTAACTCGTGAAGCTTTTGGTATGACACATAAAGATTATCGTAAGGCTTTATCTGCATTAAGAACTCGTATTAACATAGTTGAAAAACTAATGTCTGAGGGTAGATGGACAGAAATCGAGTTTGATAAATTACCAAGTAAAGCTGGTTTTATATATAGAAATGCTTTTGCTCATAGAGATATAATTGCGGATAAGTATGCTGAATTCATCGAGAATAAAAATACTAAAGTCAACGCAAAAACATTATATCCATATGAAGTTGTTCATCAAGTTATTGAGTATGCACAACCTAAAGTTGAAGAGGCGGTTATTAATAAATATTGGGATAATCTACCTAATTATATTACCAATCCTGATAGTAAAATTTTATGTGTTGTAGATGTATCTGGTTCAATGGAATCTACTATTGGCAATACTAACTATCGTGCTATCGATGCTTCTATTGGACTTGGTTTATATTGTGCTGAGAGATTAACTGGAGCATTTAAAAATACTTTCATTACTTTCTCTGAAAGACCATCTCTTGAATATTTAGTAGGAGATACTGTTTCTGCTAAAATAAGAGAAATTCAACGCTCTAATTGGGGTATGAATACTAATTTAGAGGCTGTATTCGATTTACTATTAAATACAATAGTAAGAGAACACATTCCTGAAGAAGATATCCCAACAAGTATTGTAATTATTTCTGATATGGAAATTGACTATGGTCTTGGAGATGGCGATGGATGGGGCTGCCGCAAATTCGATGCTGAAACAACTATGGAAAAAATTAGACATAGATGGGAAGCGGCAGGTGTGACAATGCCTCGCCTAGTTTACTGGAATGTAATGGCTAGAAACAATATTGTCTTAGACAAAACTAATTCTGCTGATGTAACTTATGTTAGTGGTTTTAGTCCTGTATTATTTGAGTCTATTACTCAAGGTAAATCTGGTATTGAAGTAATGCTAGATAAGTTGAATAGTGCTAGATATGCGGATGTTAAATAATGTTAATTTATTATTTAACATCCCCATATACTTTTAAAGACATGTGAATCATTTTTTACATGCTTCATTTCGATATGAATGATACCGAATATATATATTCTGATGACACTGGCTTTATAAGTATTAAATGACCTGGAGCTGTATTTGCACAGGCATATGTAAAAAATAGCAGTATTGCAACTTTAATATATATTTTGCGGAAGGCCGGTCTCATTATCACGGAAGAAGAGTGCGCGGCGTCCGCAGATTGACAATAAAAAGACATACTAGATATGTCTTTTTTCTGTTGATTTTTTAATAAAATTATTATATAATATTAATATAGAAAGGAATTGAAGCATATGAAAGAAAAAGAATTATTTATACATTTTGAATTTAATCCTAAACATATTTTATTTTTAATAAATGAAAAGGGAGATAGAGTTCAAATATATGTAAATGGTAAATATACATGGACAGATGATTATCGTGGATTACCATATGAAGTAGATGTAATCAAAGAAATTCGTAAACAAATTTATTTAGATGAAGATTTCCGCAAGGGAGATACTAAGATATTCTATTATGGTGAAGAATTTGATGACGAAGATGATTTTGATTTAGATTTATGGACTCTTGTATGGCAATGTGCAGAATGGATAAGACCAACTTTTTGGACTCCATTTACTACTAAACATGGATCTGGTCTATGGACTAAATTTATCTGGCCAAAAGTTCTTATTGACAATGATGAGATAAAATTAACAAGATGGTTAAATTTTTATTTCACAAAGAATAGAAAACAAGATAAGGAGAAATAATATGAGTATTGTTGAAGCATTCTTATTTGGTTATTTTTTAGGAGGTTCACTTACAATTATTATTTCTGCTATAATTGTATATTTTAATGAAAAAGCAAAAAAATAAAGAAGGTGAATTAAATGAAAACAAAAGAAGAATACATTTTTAAAACTCTAGGTAAATATAAGAAACACCTAGAAAGTAATGGATATAAGGTAGTATATATTGGTCTTTATGGTAGTCAAAATTACAACCTAGATGATGAGCAAAGTGATATTGATGCAAAAGCAATTATTGTACCTACTCTTCATGATATTATCTTTAGAAAAGTAACTAGTACAACAGTAGAATGTGAAGAAGGTAATATTGATGTTAAAGACCTACTAACTTTTTATGATGTAATTAAAAAAGGAAATTTTAGTTATATTGAAAGTATCCAAACTAAATACTCAATTGGAGATAAATATATTAAAGAACTATTTAGTCAATTTGAAGTTAATAAAAAGAGCGTACTAGGTGCTATGTATGAAAAAAGAAAGGCTCTTACTCATGCATATCCAAGTAAGGTTGCGGAATTCGAGAAATGGGGATTTGACCCTAAACAACATCATCATATTCTAAGACTATATGATATTCTAGCATATGATTGTGAATATGGAGCTAATAAAAGTTTTCTTACATATGATGATTATGACCCTAGACGTGTTGAATTACTAGACTTCAAAAGAAATAAATATGATAGACTAAAAGAAGAAATTGAAAATAACAGCGATATTGTAATTAGTTATGCAAAGCAACTAATTGAAGATGATTATCAATTTGAAGTTATTAATATTGATGATAAAATCAATAGTTATATTGAAAAGGAAATTAAGAAAGAACTACACACAACCGAGATTACATATGCAAGAGAGATTAGAACATTTGATAATCCTATCCCAGAAAAGGATATTAAAAAGTTCCCATTACTTGCGCAATATCAAGGACAAGATGTATCTTATATTGTATATGAAAGTTGTGAATTTCTAGGAGGAACATATAATGTGGGAAAAGCAAGTTAGAATAAACCAAACTCAAAAGGTATTTCATGTATTAGCAAAGTTAATTCAAAAGGGCGAAGATTGTTCTTATAGACAGCTGATATATGATTTATTAGATTTTGATGATGGGGAAATATATAATGAACTTCTTGAGGGTATGACAGTTACTAATTATTTAGTAGATATGAATACTTTAAAAACAAGAGTTAATGATGTTATTGAATTAATTAATAAAGTTCAAACTAGAGGAATAAACAATCCAGATTATAAAAATATTTTAAACAATATTAAAGAATATTTAGAGAAGGAGTTATAATTATGAAAAATGATGATAAAATTGTTATAGAAGGCGGCGGTTTTTTACCTATGTTAGCCGTAGCATTTATAGTATTGAAACTATGTGGTGTTATTAATTGGAAATGGTTATGGGTATTAGCTCCAATATGGATTCCATTTGCAATAGTATTTGCTATAATAATTATTTGTATTATTGTATTAGGTATAGCAAAAATATTTGAGTAGCGGCAGCCCGTTAACCCGATCGGTTAACGGGGTTTCCGCATGAAAGGAAAATAAAAATGAAATTAGATTATTTAGCAGATATATTTGGTTGAATTGCAATAGTTGTTTTATCTATTGTAGTATTTTTTATATTCTCAGCTTGTGGTCATGAAATTGATCGCAGTAGAGAGGCAGATTGTCTACAGAATGGTGGACAAGTGATCCGTGATTCCGCAGGTTGGTATGGAGGTTGTATATATGATTAGACCTTTTGATTATCGTATAGATGATTCAATAGATAGACCTTTTGGTGATGCTCGTAATGCACTTACATTAGATGAAGATGTTCCAGTATTAAAAGTACCACCAGGACATTGGGATGCAATAAGGGAACGTGATATATTATTACAAAAAATAATAATAGCAATAGAGTATTTTAATAAAATACTTGAGTCAAAAAATAATTATCGAGAGAAAAATATTTTAGCTAAAGAGGCTCTTGATAAAATAAATAATGTGAAAGGGGAATAATTATGCATTATAATTATATGATTGAGATATATGATAGATTTGATAAAATAAAAGATACATTTTATACTTATACTATGGCAGAAGCAATAGCAGTAACTAGAAATACTATTGGTAATAATACTGATTATTATCATTATAAGATATATGAACTTATTTTAAGAGATGTAAATATATGGGAGTAGTGAACATGAAAAAAGCAGAAATACGAGAGTTTGTAGGATTAATGGAAGATTATTTACATATTCCTAGTTCTATATGTGAAGTTATGGAAGATAAGTTATTACACAAAAAATATCCAGAAGTAATAGGATATATTGTATCTCGAAGAAAATATTATCAAGATGAACAATTAAGAAAAGGTCTTGAAGATTGTCTTGATACACCAGAAGAAATTGCTTTAGTAAAACAAATTATTGCTGATTATGATAGAAAAGACTTAGAAAAACTTTATTTAATAAGTATATTAGGTCAAGCTAAATTAGAAGAAAGATTAAATAAAATATCTAAAAGGTTAGATGATAGAATGGGTGAATTTTGGAATGAATATGGCGATATTCCAGAGTTTTATTGTGAGCTAAAAAGAATGATTGCAGGAGAAGAAAATGAATAAAAGATCGGGTTATAAGGCGGTTGCCGCAGATTTAGTTACAACTCTTCTACAAAATGGCGGTGAACCAACTGTTGAGGGTATTAGTGATATATGGTTTATTAAACATAATGATGATGAATTATTATTAGCACATTTAAAAGCATTAGTAAATATATTTACAAAAGCAATAGAGGAGATTGAAAGCAATGATTAACAATAATATAGAAAATTTTACTACATGAGTAGATCCTGCAATAGCAGATTTAAATCAACAATGTATTGATATGAAAAATGAAATAAAGGAATTGTGTAATAGATGCGCTTTGGCTGAATATAAAATAAAATTAGCACTGCAAATATTAGATGAGAGTGATCTAGGTTATCATTGTATAGGAGAAGATGAAAGTTATATGCTATATAAAAGATTACTTAACGCACTAGAAAAAGGCGAATATAATGAAGATGAAGGACATTAATTTTGAAAATATTAATTTGCATGAAGATAAAAAAAGATATAAGAAAATAATGAAATTATATCATAAAATACTTAAAGACAACAAGATTATGAAAAAGTTTAAAAGTTGAAAGAGGGATAGAAATGAGTAAAGAAGAAATATTAAAAGAAGATATAATGCATCAATTTGAAAGATTAAATAATTTAGTAAAAGAGCATTATGTTAGTTATAAAGAAAAGCCAAGTATAATTATAATGTCAAAAGGTTTTCAATATGGCTTAGGTTATATAATGCACGAGAGATTTTTTCAAAGTGATATATACGGAAATAAGATAGAATTTTTATTTGGAATACAATGTATAAGTAGTCCACGATTAAAAGAATTAGAGTTTGAGGTATATTAAAAGGTGAAGATAAATGAAAATTGAATTAATAGATGTATGGCAAGAAAAAGCAAGATTTACTTTATTATTAAATGAAAAAATACAATCCTTAGAACACAATTATACAATAGTAGATATAAAATATTCTACATTTTATGATACTTTAAGTAATAGAGTTAATTATTCAGCATTAATATTATTCAAAGATAAGGATGAAGACAAATGCAAATAGGAGATTATATAAGAACTAAAAGTGGAATAATTGCTAAATGTATTGAAGAAAAAGTAGATAGATATATATTTGATAGAGTTGTAGTAGAAGATTGCTATTATAATGATTATATATGGAAAGATGTTTCAGGAAAAGCAAACCCTATAAAAAAATATAGTCCAAATATAACAGATTTAGTAGAGATTGGAGATATTTTATCATTTAAAGATGGTAGTATATGCAGAGTTCTTGATATAGTTAATGTGGCTACTGATATCAAATACTATTTATTTAAAGATATGAGTGGAGAACAATATTATGAAAATGAAGAATGGATAAATGATTTTTCATCAATAGTAACTAAAGAACAATTTGAAGATATGATGTATTTAATAGGAGAGAACTATGAGTCTGAAAGATAAACAAGAATTTTATAGAGTATTAAATAAAATAGCTGGAGAATTAAATAATAAAGATATGTATATGATTAATAGTTATATTAGTAATTTAGAATATGATGTAAGAGAATTAAATGATAAAATAGATAAAGCATATAATAAAGCAAATAGTAGCAAAATAAAAGAACTAGAGTTACAAAAGAGAATAGATAAAGCAATGGAATTTTTATATAGCTTTTTTGCGGAGGCAGATGGTACTATTCATTTTTCTAATATTAATAGAAGGCAACTTATTGAAATATTATTGGGGGTTGATGTAAATGGCTAGGAAAGTACGTTATAAACCATACTATGGGCCATATACACGCAAGATAATTGCGGATACGCGTTATTGGTTAGAACATACAGATAAAGACCAAGTTGTATTAGATACTCTAGATATATGTCATTATTTAGGGGAGATCGATAGATTAAATCGTATTATTCGCAAAGCTAAAAAACATATACGCACACATCAGATCGTGTATATGTCGCAATATGAATGTGAAAGCAACTTTGATAATCACTTACTTGATATATTAAATGATCGCGGGAACCCGAAACGCCGATCTTAGGACCGAGTTTCCGCAATCTCCCATATGTAAAGCAAGATAAAATCTTGCTTTCTTTTGCATTGTAATTACCTAATTGATTTTTTATTAAAATTATTATATAATATTAATATAAAGAAAGAGGAAGTGATTAGAATGGAAAAGACATTAAATTTTAGAGTGAGAGAAGATGTTAGTATATATGATGATATATTACCTAACACAAAATACATAGGCGAGGGTTGCAGTAAAACAACTTATGCAAAAGATGATTTAATATATAAATTACCAATAGGTTATGGCGTATTGGATGCTACATCATTTACTACTACTTGTGAATATCCTTATGAATATGAAGATTTTGCATCTTTTATTGAAAATACTGTTGCTTATGACCATCCAGAATTAGTTTGGTCTATTGGTCAAATCGTATTTGAAGTAATGGTATGGGAACATTTAAAACAACTAGAAGCAGAAGGATTTGACATATCTGGGTTTGCTGAAATAAAAGATTACTTTGTAGATAAAAATGGTGTACCTGTTATAGTTCAAGAATATTGTCATTGTGATGACGAATTAAGAAGTACACTTCCAGATTATAATGGAGACATATTTGAACAAAAGAATTGTAAAACATTAGAGGCACTTAGAGAAATGGGTTTCTATCTAAGAGATATTAGATATGGAAATATAGGCTATAATAAAGATGGTATATTAAAATGTTTTGATTTTGGTATATCAGATGATAATCCTATTGAAAATTATGACCCATATAGTGATTATGAAGAAGGTAGTGATACTTATAGTTATGAATACTAGGAGATGATAAATATGGAAAAAAGATGGTTTGTTACAGGGGACAAACATGGAGATATTACCCCAATATTACAATTTATTGAAAGATTTGGATTAGGTGAGGAAAGTAATATTATAGTATGCGGAGACATGGGAATTTGCTGGAGTGAAAGTCAATTTGATCTAGAGGAAACCGTTCGCACATATGAAAAATATTGTAATGGTGTTAATTTATTCTGGATTGATGGAAATCATGAGAATTTTAATATAATTAATGAATGGTATAAGGATGCGGACGCTGGTTGTTATCATGCTATATCTGACCATATTACTCATATGTATCGAGGCACAAAAATGACAGTATCTTTACACGGAGATGTCAAGACTATGTTATTCTTAGGTGGAGCTGATAGTGTAGATCGATTCTGGCGTAGAGAGGGACTAGATTGGTGGCCTGAGGAACAAATTACTCCAGATGATATACAACGTGTTCATGCAGACCATTATGATTATGTATTTACTCATTGTTGTCCATTCTCAGTATTTGAACATAATCGTGGATTTTTATGCAATATGTATGCAAATATAGATAAATTTAATCATACATCTGAAAAAATGCTTGACTTATTATGTAATAAGATTACATATGGAGAGTGGTTTTTCGGGCATTATCATGCTGATATCCGCCTATCTCCGCAATTTAGATGTGTATTTAAAGATTTTATAGAATTATAGGAAGGAAATGAATATGAAAAAATTGTTTAGAAAGATTACTTTAAGAAAATATGCTGATTGTTTAGACGAAAAAACATATAAAGACTTATTATCTGTAAGAGGCTTTATGATTCTTTATAAGAATCATACATGGGCTTTTGTTAATGATATATATGATGTAAAGCAAATACTAGAAACTGAATGTGATAAAGTAGATTGTATTTTCACAGATCTAGATAGAATTAATTTAAGCACAGAAGTTATCATAGATACTAGTAAGATAGAGGGAATAGAGTAATCTATTCCTTTTCTATTGATTTTTTTAAAAAAATATATTATAATATGTATGTAAAATAAAAAAGAAAGGATTTGATTATTATGGCAGATGTTAAAATATTTACTGATAATATAGAAGGTGAAGCACTAAATCAAGTATATACATTAGCTAAATTACCAGCTTTTGAAAATGCAAAAGTTAGAATAATGCCAGATGTACATGCGGGTGCCGGCTGTGTGATCGGGTTTACCGCAGATTTAGGTGATAAAGTTATACCAAATATAGTAGGTGTTGATATAGGATGTGGAATGCGTGTCGTAAAGATTGGTAATATCGAAATGAATGAAACAGAATTCGCAAAATTAGATTCTGTTATTCGTGCTTATGTACCAGCTGGACATGATGTACATACTAAAATAAATACATCTGCTATGAATAAATATGTTGAACCATTATATTGCTTTAAAGATTTACGCAATTTAGATAGAATAGGTGGATCTATGGGTACATTAGGTGGCGGTAACCATTTCATAGAGCTAGACTCTGATGATAATGGGGACAAATATTTAGTTATACACACAGGTTCTCGTAACTTAGGAAAACAAGTAGCTGAAATATATCAAGATATTGCAATACAAGAGATGTCAGGAGCGAATCGCTTTGAAGCAGATCGTGATGCATTAATCGCTGAATATAAAGCTACTGGTCGTAAAACTGAAATACAAAAAGGTTTAGCACAATTAGTTCAAGAATATGCTAAAAAAGCACCAAAAATACCAAAAGAATTATGTTATTTAGAAGGCGATAACCGCTTACACTATTTACATGATATGGATCTATGCCAACAATTTGCAGTTCAAAACCGTCAAACAATAGCAGATACTATCTGTAAAGCAATGGGTTGGACTCAAGTTGAAACTTTTGAGTCAATACACAATTATATATCTTTTAAAGATAATATAGTTCGTAAAGGTGCTATATCTGCATATGAAGGACAAAAAGTAATTATACCAATGAATATGCGTGATGGCTGCATAATAGGCATAGGTAAAGGTAACGTAGACTGGAATCAATCAGCACCACATGGCGCTGGAAGAATCATGTCTCGAGCTGCCGCAAAAGAAAATATCAACTTAGAAGACTATGCTGCATCTATGGCGGGAATATTTACAACTTCAGTTAATCAATCTACTATTGATGAATCACCATTTGCATATAAACCAATGCAAGAGATAATAGACAACATAGAAGGTACTGTTGATATAGTTACTATAATTAAACCAATATATAATTACAAAGCATGTGAATAACATGCTTTTTTTATTGATTTTTTTAAAAAAATATTATATAATATATATGTAATAAGAAAGGAATGATATATATGTGGAAAGCAGAAGAATTATTTGAATGTTTAAAAAGAGAGGCTACAGATTCAGACTTAAGAGAACTATTTAAAGCCTTTATTGCTTATATTACAAATATTCAAGAATATACAGACAATATAGATGAAAAAATGGAAAAAGTTGTAGATACTTATTATGATACAGATTATATGTGTTTTTTAAGTGAAGAACTTTATGATACTGTTGATGCTGTTGTAAAAGGTGAAACTTATGAATAAATATATAATAATAGATAGAATGGAACATAATATATATAGATATAGAGATGAGATCGAATTAGGTTTTGCTCTTGATATGTTATTAGCTCCAAGAGATAGATTAGAAATTCCATATAAATTAACTTATTATAATAATGGAAAAGTAATTTCAATTAGAAGAGGTTAATTGATTATAATTGATTTTATTTAAAAATTATAATATAATATATATGTAATAAAGAAATAAATTAAAAGTTAAACTTTTAATTGAGCATCTCATAAGGATACAGTAAAAAAATCTAATTGCAATAGATTTGAGAGAACGGGAGACAATAGTGTAAATCCAAGATTCGAACAGGTTACTAAAAGTCTTATACAAACCAAAGAGTATCACTGTAGGTGGCCACTTACTTATGAGATAATCAATTAAGAGTTTAACTTGAAATTTATTAAAAATTATTATATAATATATATGTAAAAAAGAAAAGTTGAAACTTTTCTTTCCAACTATAAGCATAAAGCCATGGTTAATATATGAGATAATGCATTATCAAGTATATGAAGCGTTTATAGTAGGAAAGAAGAGCTTCAACGGCTCTCAAATGTATCGGGGAAGCGAACCCCGCCACTACTTCTATGAGATACGAGCGAGTAAGCCTTAGATGTAAATCTAAGGGCGAGAACTTTCCCCGGGAAGGTCAATTTCATAAAGCGTCATGTGAATAAAAAACACTAGCTGCAGCAAGCATATGTTTTTATGAATTAGGGTGTTATAGGGATTATAACTTAAAAGTGTATTCGTTTCGTGCTGCCCAAAGATATCATTATTGATGTATGCATTACCCTTTATATCGGGTTTGAATAGATATAATGACTTTTGTTAGCGAGTTTTCTAATGAAAAAGGGCTATATATTAATCCTGTGGTACACTCTCCACCACGTGAGACGAAAGAGAAGTTATGATGCTCATCGGAGGATACGCCTCTCCAACAAAGCGAAAAAAGGTAAATGACGGAAGTGGTCTCCTAGTTACGTTGGCGGGAAGCTCGATCAAGCGATCCCCCAAGCCGCCTGCCGCAAGGTGGTATATAAATTGGTGCGGTGGAGTTGAAAAATACTTAGTGTCAGTTAGTGAACAACGACCTTAGGGGAAATCACAAAAGTACACGACATGTCTAAGAAAAGTATTCAACTTTTCTTAAAAAAGAGTATTATTAAGGAAGATATAATAGGAGTTGGGATCCGCTTGGCTATTGTATATAACGAAACTTCCAAAAGATTATATTTCGTTAATAATTTTCATTCTAATGAAAGTGCGTGCGGTCGCAGTGTCATGGGGACTTAATAACCGCTTAGAATGATAATAATACTCTTCTTTAAGCAAAGTTGGTTGAAGTGATTTTGTACATTAAAATCAGTACAATAGGAGTTTGGCATCAGTTTTCTCCTTTATCAAAAAAACTTTATTATATATCTTTAGGTTGCTGGTTACCCCGCGTGAACTATCTCTTATTTATAATAAGATTGTCTACCAAAAACCTTCTAAGTTGATAATAATTAAAAATTATTATATAATATATATGTAATAAAGAAAAGGAGAATTGCCATGTTAAATCAAGCGATTTTGGTTGGCAGAGTAAAAGAATTACAAGATGATAAAATAACAATAGCAATTCCTAGAAGTTACAAAAATGAAGATGGTGAATATGATACCGACTATGTAGATATTCATATGCAAGGAACTATTAAAGAAAGTGCAACTGAATATCTAAATAAAGGTGATATTGTAGGCATCAAAGGTTCTTTGAGTACAAATGAGGGAAATGTTTGAGTTAATGCTGAGAAAATTACTTTCTTAAGCTCTCGCCATAATGATGATGACGAAGAAGAAAAGGAAGATTAATTAAATGGAATTAGCAATATGCTAATGATTACCTTCTTACTTGGGGAGACTGCGGCGGTGATGTTCTAACCCCATAATAAAAGTAACATGAAACCGACCTCGCGGCAGGTGAATAATAGCCGCTTCATTTTGCAAGAATAAAAAGTTATATAGATAGCTCGGGAGTCTTATGATGTAATATAGTGGGGATAAGACAGGCTGATCGATGATAAGGGCGCGGTTGGCACGTATATAATTTTGGTAGGGAGAGGTTATGTTTCACTTGCTTCTTCCTGCTAAAAATCTTAGTTGATTATTTTAAAAAATTATTATATAATATATATGTAATAAAGAAAGAAAACATATATTTTTATAGATAATATAAGAGCAAATTAAAAGCGGGCGACCAGATGGTGAGTACCTAGAGGGTAGTAAAGTTGAGTATAGGTGCTGGCAGTTACTTTACAGACTGAGCGTAATTAACTCAGTAATTCCATATTTGCTCTTATACTATCTATAAAGATAGTGGGTTTCGGATAGCTGGACTTCTAGCAAGTCCCCTTCCCATATAAAAAGTGATAGACTTAAAAAGTAATAAGTAATCAGGGTGCTTCGGCAGAACGAGGATAAAAAGATTGTCCTGAGCCTTAAACTTATTTATTGATAATTATTAAAAATTATTATATAATATAATTGTAAAAGAAAGAAATATATATTTATTACAATGTGTTTAATAGACATGGAAGAGTTTTCCACGAGAATTGGAACGAAAGATTGGGGACGCCCTGTGGTGTAATATAGTAACACGCTTCCGAAAAACTATTAAACATGTTGTAATACATATATATTGATAATTATTAAAATTTATTATATAATATATATGTAATAAGAAAAAGGTTTGGCAACTACCGTATTCAATAAGTTGTAGGGACTTGGTACTCTTTGTAAGTGTTGGTATCCCAAGAGCATCCCGTAAAGTCAATGTAAACTTACAAATATCCAATTTTTTGTAGAAAGGTGTATAAGAGGTGATTAGAATGGAAAAAATGACTAAAAGAGAAAAATTTGGAAGATTAATCGAAATCGTAGAAGGAGCAAATGTTGAAGATGCAACTATGTTAGTTGATTTCTTAAATAGAGAAATCGAGTTAGCTTCAAAGAAAAGAACTGGAGAAACTAAAACTCAAAAGGCTAACAAAGAATTAGTTGAAAAGATTTTCGACAGAATGGTTGAAGCTGGTAAAGCTATGACTGCAACTGAAATTTTCGAAGCAACTAAAGATATAGAAGGTATTACTTCTGCTCAAAAAGTTACTGCATTAGTTAAGAAATTAAAAGATGCTGGTAGAGTTACTAAAACTGACGATAAGAAACCTTTATTCGCAGTAGCAGAATAATATATATAGTAGAGAGTGATTTAACTCTCTTCTATAAGACTTTAAAGGTACTCGGTATAAACAAGTATTAAAGTCTTATAAAAGAGAAGTTAGTCTATTAAACTGTCTCTTTGAGGAGCGCTGCCTCGGATAGCGTAGTCTTACTGCTTGAATGTTTATGGAAGCGGCGTCTGGTTACTGGTTACCAGTTGAGAAAGGGTAATTGAAAATAGACAGCAATTACAAATCAGTTCAGTGCAAGAGCGGAGTGTACAATCCCTTGCAATAAGATTTTGAGCATATGTTTAAAGTCTTATTGGAGGGGATGACATTAACTTATATCTGCCTCCAGTTTTCAAACTTTTTGGCTATAAAAAGTGAGTTCTTCAGTACTTGGACTTTAAAAGGACTGGCGATTACAGCTCTATCGATAAGAAGCGGGGTAGTTATCCACTGTCGCCTCGATATCAAGCATGCTAAGGTTAGTTAATAATAAGTTGTTAACTAGCAACAGTGACGGAAGGCATATACGTAGATGCCTTTTTTATATGCGGCAAGGTCGGCTCTGAGATCGGATGATCAGGGTTTCCGCACATAGATCTATATTTACCGATTTAACTTGATTTTTTAAAAAATATATGATATAATATTTATATAATAAAAAAAGAAAAGGAATGGTGATTAATATGGAAAACTATGTAATCGATGGTAAAATAACTACTATTACTCTTGAAAATGGTAAGGTTGTAAAGGTTATGACTTCATATCTACAAAATATGGTTAAAAACCTAGAAATTGATATGGATGAAGCAGTTTTAACTTGGCTTGAAGATGAGGGCTATATTTACAATGATGAACAAGAGGAATTAGAAGAAAAAGCGAAAGACAACAAAGTATTAGCATCATTAAAAAGAAACGCAAAAGGTGAAAAGAAATCAACAGAGAAGAGAACTCGTGTTGTTAAAGAAAATCCAACAAAAGAAGCTATAATTGCGGAAATCGCAAAAACTATCCAAAATATGGAGGGTGCTTCTGATGTTGTTATAGAGAATAAAGGCAAGATTATAACTTTTAAAATGGCGGGCGAGGAATTTAAAGTAGACCTTGTTCAAAAACGTCAAAAGAAGCAATAATATTTAAAATCCAATTTTTTCAAGGGTTTTATTGAGACGAAAAAAGATTATAATTAAGCGAAAATCACGAATGGAGAGGAAGCAAATGTTGCAATTTTTCGTATTTTTATGGTTTAATAAAAGGGTATGATTAAGTATTAACCCGATAAAAAGAGCCATAGATCAGCCATCTCCGCTTGTTGAATATGGAGAATTTGAACATAGAGATTTAGGCATATAAACTAAATCTCTTTTTATTTTATTTGCGGGGCAAATTCAAACAACTTTTTTGTTTGAATTTTTAATATATAATATTCGGGGTGATATTATGACATTAGAAGAAGTAGCAAAAAGATTCGGGGTATCTGAAAAGTCTTTAATAGGGGCATTTCCGCGCACTCAGAAATCAATATTAAAAAAATGGGGGCTACATTTGATTAAAAAAGGGCGTGGATCAGGGGCTATATACGAGATTGAAGAAGAAAAGACCGACGCCCGCGCATTAACTTTATATAATGAAATAAAAGATGATATTGCTTTTGATGAAGAGAGTATTAAATTAATGACATGACCATTCCTAGTATTCTTAACAATTGTAGCAACTCCAATGTTGGTTTTCCGCGGAAGTTATGAAGATTTTTTAAATTATATACAATTAAATGTAACCAAAGAAAACCTAGATGAATTAAAAGTAACTTTACAAGAATTAAGTGATAATGAATATATATCATATACAATAGATAAAACAGATGAAAATTATTTCGTTGCCGCGCTTTACCGCAAAAGAGAAGAACAGATGCATATAGGAATAGGAATGGTTAAAACATGTAAAGAAATAGCGGATTCCGCACATAAAAGAAGTTGAGTTCCTATATTAAAGACTTGAATAGGTATGCAAATGATGGCGGAAAAGAAATTATTTAAAAGAGAAGATCTGATTGCCGCAACTGGATTATCTTTATATCAAGTAACTGAAAGTAAGAAATTATTAGAAGAGAATGAAATATTTAAAACAACACAGGTTTATGCAGATTATCAGATGTGTATTGGTTCTACTGTTGAGCTAAATGGATTTTATAATTAAGCAAAAGTAGTATTTTTGTTTGAGTTTAAATGGTTTACTTGACGAATAATATATTTTATATATTCGTCAAGTATTCTTATTAAATCCAAACAAAACATTCATGATGTTAAGTATTTTTATTAATTCCAAACAAAATAATTAAAGTTTTTGATATTGGTGTATGGTGTAAAAAATTAGTATATAAGAGTGTTAATTGATATATAATAAAAAATTGGTATATGAGAGTGTTAATTGCGTCCGATCGGCACACCCCGCAAAATCAATTATATATTATCGTTAAATATTTTTTTATCGTTACCCTTATATAATATAAAATGCGCATTAGCGCTTCTTTTATTTTGCTTTAATTTATTTATTTGACTAATATAATAAATTATATTATAATATATATAATAGGAGTGATTTATTTATTTATATATATAATAATAATACTTTCCCATTATAATTATAATATATTTTTAATAATAAATCAAGTAATAACTTTTAATGTAAAGTATATATATTATATTATATATATTATATATTATTATGCAAAAAACTCTGCCATTCACCGATCGTATAATCGATCAGATCTAAATGTTGCTTGCTCTTGCATATGATGCGGCGACCCGATCTACCGTTCACCGTAACCAGATCTTGTGGGATATTGATCGAGACTGCCGCATCCAACTTTATCCATAAAAAATTCGCATATACGCGCCTTGACCGACTTTACGGACTGATCGCGGCCATATACGAAAGCAACGATCGATACCCGATCTAAAACCTCGAACAAATGTTCGGTTTACGCGACTTGACATGTAAAGTTTTAGGAAATGTAAAATTTGTGTAAAATTAGCATTTTTCACTTGATTTTTTTATAAAAATGTGATATAATGGAATTTCGGCGCCCTCCGCCCGCCCCCGAGCCGCTGATTTACATTCATTTTACATGTAAAGTAATAAAAAAATAGGCATTTCCGCCTATTTTTGCATGAAAAAGTCAAGAAAACTATTCATTTTCTTGCTTTTTTGTTCTTTTTTCGACTAAATCTAACTTAAACTCTTTACTATTGTAAGTAAAAGTTATTAATTTGCCGACATTTTCAACATTTACATTAGTTGCATTTAATTCTTGAAGATAATTTGCAATAGCACTAATTAAATGTTCTTTATCAGGATTAGGTTTGCGTTCACGCACTACTTTTTTGCGTTCAGTTTTTTCTTTTGCAAGAACCTTTACTCCATTATCTTTTGCTTGTTTTTCAAGTTGTTCTTGTTCTTCACAAGGAGTTAATAAGTCCTTATCGTCTAACCACATTTCCAATGCTTCAAAAACACTAACACTTAATTGCTTTTGTGCGTTGTCAACATAATCTTCACTGACAAAGTATTTTTTGCCATTTTCTAATGTAATTATGTATTTGTTTTTTTCTTTTGTATAGTCCCAGTCCATACTAATCACTCTCTTTCTTACATTATAATTATACTATACTATTATTTATTTGTCAATACTTTTTTTAATCTTCTTTAATTTCTACTTTTGTAATGTCTAAATGTCCTTTTACTGTAATAGTAAAACTTTTTTCTTCATGAAGACACGCAGGACAATAGGCAATAAATCTAGTAATTAATTTATTATTTTTAGTTTTGTAAATATCAAAAATTGTATCAATTTGGTCTACACATTCAATATCAGTAGAACCACAATTAGGACACTTAATTTCTTTACCACTAATTTTCATACTATCACCTCTTACATTATAATTATATCATAACTACAAAATAAGTCAAGTACTTTTGTGAAAAAAATTAAAAAAATTTTTTTGCAATTTTTAGTTGACAAATTCCTAAAAGTGTGGTATAATAGGAAAATTGGTCCGCGGCGACCAGGCGCGGACCATTCGAGCAAGTAAAAAAGGTTGACGCTTGGTGTCAACCTCCCCAATTTTGGCAAGGTCTTTTGTCCGCCTCCAACTCTCAATCTCTCTCAGGTTGGTTCACGAGTTCAGTAGTTTTTCCAAGCCCTACTAAAAGGAAGTAAAAGGGAGGTTTTTTATTTCCTTTTAGTAAGGTTTGACCCTTACTATTGATTAAGCAATTTTGAAATAGGCAACGCCTTTAGTTTCAACTCTAACAACTTTGTTATCTTTTGCTAAATCGTTGATTAATCTTGATAATTTTTGATTAGTCATTGTTTTTTGGTCTTTGCCAAAAGTTAATTTTCCAATCTCAGTTTCGTTGATTAATTCAGTAACAGTTTTTGCTTTATCTAAATCAGATAAAATATCTAAGATTTCATTTGATAAAACAGCGTTTTCTTTTTGTGTAGCAGTTTCACCCCTAGACACATTTTTCTTGTCTAATAGTGCTAATTCCTTATCACAGAAAGCAACGATTTCAGCGTTATCAGCGTTTACTCCTTTAATCATTTCAAACATTTGTCTTTTAGTCATTTTCTTTTCCATAATATCTACCTCTTTCCTATTTTTTAATGACTTTGTAATAAGTGTTTGTTTCCTTATTACATTTATATTATATCACTTTGTAATAAGTAAGTCAAGCATTTTTTTTAATTTTTTAAATATTTTTTTAAATGCTATTTCCTTTCTTTATTACATTATAATTATAACAAATTATAATTTAAAAGTCAATAGTTTTTTTAAAATATTTTTAAATTATTTAAATGCTTTCCTTTCTTTATTACATTATAATTATAGCATTTTATTTAAAATAAGTCAACTATTTTTTTCATTTTTTTTAAATTTTTTTAGTGCGGATGTGTGGAACAACGCCGCCGCGTGTATCGGATCAAGATCTTTTGGGAGTGTCAAATTAATGTCAATAGATCAATTTTCTCTTGACTTTTGCCCCTTAGTGTGCTAGAATAGAAAAATCGGCTCGTGTGGCCTGCGCACGAGCCGTCAAGTAAATGTAAAATAAAAAAAACTTGACACTTAGGTTGTCAAGTTTCCATACCTTTTGGCTGTGGTGAAAGTCCACAATTGTGTTGTATAACCCCTTGCTCTCCCGCTTCAAGCAATAGAACTTGGGCATGATAAGGTCCGCCACGCAACCTTAGGATTATCCTAAGTCCCTAATGTAAAGATTTAATTTGAATGTCAAGTCTTTACATTAAGGACTTAAAGTCCTTAATTTTAATTTGCCTTAAAGTAAGCAACACCTTTTGTTTCAACTCTTGTGATTAGGTTTTCTTTAACCATATCATTTACAAGTCTTGATAACTTTTGGTTAGTCATTGCTTTGCTATCTTTACCGAATGTTAACTTGCCGATTTCAGTTTCGTTAATTAATTCAGTGATAGTTTTTGCTTTGTCTACACCTTTCATTAAATCAAGTATTTGAGTTGATAATGCTTGATTTTCAATTTGAGTTTTGCTTGGAGCATCACTCTTTGAAGCATTTTTCTTGTCTAGTAATGCAAGTTCGTGGTCGATAAAATCAACTAATTCTTGATTTCCTTCCACTACATTTCTTAATTGTAAGAAATGTTCTCTTTTAGTTATTTTCTTTTCTGCCATTGTAATCACTTCCCTTTCTTTATTTGGCATTGTAATAAGTTAACTATTTCTTATTACATTTATATTATAACATAATCATTTAATTAAGTCAAGTATTATTTTTACTTTTTTTAATTTTTTTGATTATGTAATAACCTTTCTTTATTACATTATTATTATAACAAATTAATCATTTAAAGTCAAGTATTTATTTAAAATTTCTTTTAATTTTTTCATTTTTTCTTTAATGGTTAATTTATTGTCAATACATACATTATGAAATTGTTCTTCTAATTCTTTTTTCATTTTTATTTCCCTTTCTTTATTACATTATAATTATAACTCTATTTAATTTAAAAGTCAACTATTTTTTACAATTTTTTGAAAAAAGTTTTGGGAGTGTAAACTTTACATGTAAAGATCAATTTTTTCTTGACTTTTTCGCTCAGGAGTGGTATAATAGATTTTTCGGGCCGCGGTGGTTGTGCGCGGCCCGCTTGGCAATTTTGGGCAAAGAAAAACACGCGGTTGCGCGTGAATTTCGTCTCAATTTTTGTTTGGTGTATCGGGTGTTTGTTGGAACGACACTTGCTGACCCTTTTCGGTTGCTAGCAAGTGCTTACAGGTGTTAGTCAGTTATTCGAATAGTGGTTGTTTTTGTAATATTCAAAAGACCAATGTAACCTTTGTTTAGGTCTCACATTTCTACACGATTTAGGGTATCACCCGCGAAGAGTGAAGTCATTTCCGCAAGTAGTTTATCTTTTGAATTGTATACACCACTTATGACATTATCACCAGTAACTAAAATGTATAAAGTCATTTTTTTTGCGTTCCTTTCTTATTTATATAAATATTATATCATAAATTTTTTAAAAAATAAAATAAACGCGGAAACCCCGATATTTCCGCGTTAGTCTAGGTTATGAGTGATAAGACCGAGCATTTCCGCAAGTTTATTACATTGTGTTTTATGACTTTTGTAATAATTTAAACCCCATAGAGTAGCATTTTTTTCTTTATCAAGTTCAAAATATTTGAATTGTATTTCTTGTTCGTTAATTTTGCCTTGTTCTAATTTTAAACGCAATAATTGTTCTTTTGTATTATCAACTAAATAAACATAACTATCATAGGTTTTAATGTGTCCTATCTCGTGTAATAATGCTATTATAGTATTATGTATAGGTTCATACTCAGGTAATGTTTTTAACCACTCCATAAAGCAATTATCAAACTTTGTTTGTCTTTTGTTGCTAACCCAAATCTCTTTTGTAGCAACGCAACATTGAAAAGCATGACCGCGATTTAATACAAGTTCTTCATCTATTGTATTAATAAAGTCTTGCATTAATTTCATTTCTTGCTCGGTAAAACGATATCTTTTTGACATTTTAATCACTCTTTCCCTTACAATTATATTATAATATATTTTAATTATTTTGTCAATAATTAATTTTCTTTTTCTTCTTCAACAATTGCGGTTTCCCAATTGTAAAAAGTGTCCCATGTGTCTATAATATCGTCATAGTCTCCATTTTTAATTTTTTCTTTTGCCTCTTCAATGTTATTAGCAATAACTATTCCATAACAAATAGATGTTCTTTCTACCTCAAATGAGAATTGTTTTTCTTCTTCCATAATTTTACCTTCTTTCTAATTTATTGTAATTGAAGAAGAATTATTCTTCTTCAATTACTTTTGAAAAATCTTTCCAAGTTGGTGTAACATTAAGATTTACAATAGTATTTCCTAATTTTTCTAAACTTGCTTTAAAGATTTCAATTTCAATGTCAATATCTTCAAGAGCAGTGTGTTCTTCTTGATAGTTAGCATTATTACTTAAATAAGCATAAATTGCTTGAGCGGTTGTCCTTACTCTTCCGCTATTAGTTATAAAAGCACTTTCTTTCATATTATTTAAAATGCCTTTATTATTAATACAATAATTTGTATAATCTTTTGAATAAGTTATTACTTTTGATATTTCCATTGTATCTAATAAATCTATATTATTAAATGGGTTTTCAATTCCAAACTCTTCAAATAATTGTGCCATAGCGTTTTTATCAAAACCGCCATTGTGAGCAACCATTATATCAATATTATATCTTTTAGCAATTTTGCTTATATCTTGTGATATTTCATTTACACTTAATATTTTATATCTTTTGTCATTTTTTATTTTTTCAAAATAACTAGGATATTTAGTAGCACTAAAAGTTGATAACATAATATATTTATTATTAAAGAACTTTCTAACTAGATAACTTTTTTCTTTAACAACTTTCATTGTTTCAGTGTCTAGTATTTTCATACCTATTTCAAAAGGTAACACACTTTTTTTAACATACAAACTACCTATTGTTTCAGTATCTATAAACATTAAATATCTTTTTGTTTGTAAGTCTATTTTCTTTGTAGTCATTTTTAATCAGTCCCTTTCTTTACTACATTATAAGTATATCACTTTTGCGGTATTGTGTCAATAGTTTTTTAACATTTTTTTATTTTTTTTTACTTTTAGGAATAATACAAATGTTCGTAGATACAAATATTCAATTGACAAAACCCTGTCATGTAAAGCAAGTGTAAAATCGGCGCGTGAGGATGGTGAGCGCGCCGTCAAGTCAATGTAAAGCAAATAAAAAAGTTGACATTTTGTCAACTTTTAATCTTGGAATAGACCAAGTTCTTCAGGTGAGTATGCCACATCAAGTTCCATACCTAGATACATAGTATCCTCTTTAAAATATGGAAACTCCATACTGAAATCATCCAAATCTACCATAATGTAATATCCAAGAATAGTTTTACTTTTATAAATGTAGTTAATTTTATTTTTAAAAGGTCTTAATACATTTGTTAGATATTTTTTTTCAATTTCATCTAAAATTGGTGTTTCATACTCAAATACTAATTTTATATTTTTGATATCTCTTGGTTGTTCTTTAAAAAACTTATGTAATTTTGCTTTTTCAAGGCTTGAAAAAGCAACATAACCCCAATTCACATTTAGTTTTTCAAAACTTTCAATTTTAAAACTTTTTGTTTTTCTCATTTTATTTTCCTTCTTTCTATAATTATTATACTAAATTATTAATCGGTTGTCAATATTTTTTTTATTTTTTCTCTAATTAATTGTTTTTGCATTTCATTAAGTTCTTTTAAATTATTCATGTAATTATCTAAATCAAAAAATGGGTCTATCATTAAAAATAAAATAAAACCTGCCCACTCGTCAATAGTTCTAGTTCTCATTACTATTCCTCCTTACATTATTATTATACTACCAATAGAATAATTTGTCAATAAAAAAAGAACATTTTTTGTTCTTTTTTTAATCTAAGATATCAGTATAGACTTTTAATAAATAAATACAAAAACAAGCAACAATAGTCCAAACTACTAAAACAACGTCATAAGTTTCATTACCCATTGTTTCAATAGTAGTAGCAATAAATACAAACCAAGAACAAACAATAGTTCCTAATAGTTCAACTACCCACTTTCTTAATTTACCTTTTTTGTTTTCCATACTTGTATCACCCTTTCTTAATTATATTATATCATAACTAAAAATAAAGTCAATAGGTTTTGTGAAGTTTTTGTTATTAGTGTAAAGTAAGTTTTCAATTGCGGAAATGCCTTCATGTAAAGTAAGTGTCAATCGCGGCGCCCAGCGGTCATCCGCGCGCCGTCAAGCAAATGTAAAGTTTTTACACATAAAAAAAGGCGCTGAAGAGTGGGAGTTGAACCCACGCAATCGGTACCTGTTTGTCACTGACATAGTCAGCCGCCCTGTCCACATTAGGCTATCTTCAGCAAGAGTGAGAGCAATTAAAGTGCGTATTTAATTGCTCTTGGGTTTGCATTTCTACCATGCAATTTTTTATTTGTTTTACCCTTTCTCTTTAAGTTAGCAGCAGTTCTTGCGAATTGTGCTGCGTTTTTGTCAACTACGATTTTGTTGACTACTGGTCTACGCTTTGCCATTGTAATCATTTCCTTTCTTATTACATTATTATTATAGCATTTTTGAAATTAATAGTCAATACTTTTTAAATAAAAATCTATTAAAATTGCTTTCCAAATTGGTAATTCTATTATCTCAATGTCTTGTTCCATTTTCTTTTGTAGTTGTTTAAAAAATATTTTTCCTAATAGAATTTTTATCATTTTAATCATTCCTTTCCTTTCTTACATTATAATTATAGCAAATTAATTATTTATTGTCAATACTTTTTTTGCATTTTCTTCAAAAACTTTTTTAAGTTTTATTTGTTGGAACATTTTTTCTATTTCTTCGTGAGTTTTAATTCCGTCAACTCTTTTAAGAATAGTTATTTCCATTGGTAGTAATTCTTCAAAAGAACACACACGGAAGATAATTCTACGAATAGCATTTTTTGCTCTTGTGCTTAGATATTCACTTTCAAAATAATTTTCTTGTAATTTCATAATAATCAATTCCTTCCTTTATTACATTATTATTATACCACTATAGGTTCTCGATGTCAAGTCTTTTTAGTGAATTTTTTAATTTTCTTTCACTTTTTTTAGTTGCCTTTGTGTAGTATGAGTATTGCTCACTACGATTTGTTTTAACTTGTAGACGACCTTTTTTTGGCTTAATGTGCATAACTATTTTTTTCATACTATCACTTCCTTACATTTTAATTATACCATAACTAGAAAATAAGTCAATAGTTTTTTATTAATTTTTTAATTTTTTTAATGCGGTTGCGGTCGGTCGCACAATGGTTGACCTAGTCCCTTTCAGGAACAACCAACGCTGCCGCGTGTATCCATTTTCTCTTGACAAATGCTTGACATGTAAAGATCATGTAAAACTCGGCGCGCCACAACCGCACGCGCGCCATCAAACAACGTTGCCTGGTGTATCGTATTTTATTAAATAAAAAAAGGTTTAAATATCTCGGTTGACACGGGCTGTTCTACTTTATTTTCATACTACTAACTTTCGTTAGGTTGGGTTTGCACCAACAATTTCCCTCTCTCTTGTCAGGTGAGATATTTATTTACCTTTCCTTATTACATTTATATTATAGCAAATTGCTTTTGATTTGTCAATAACTTTTTTAAATATTTTTTATAATTTAGTTATTTCTTTCTTCTATTATTTTTTTTATTTCTTGATATTCTTCAGGTTTGCAAATTTCAAAAAGTTTATTTATAAAATCTAATAATGCAGGAGAGTTAAACCCATGGTCACACTCACATGCGTCTAATTCTTCATACATTTCTTCTAATTCTTCTTTTGTAAATGTTAATTGATATTTCATAATTAATCACCTTTCCTTATTACATTATTATTATATCACTTTTGAAAATATTTGTCAATAGTTTTTAAGTACTTGTGACTAGCAGTCCCAACCACAAGTACTTTCAACTATGTAGTAACCTTTGAATGCTTTGCTTGGGTCTTTTACTATTGCTTCTTCAGGTTCAGCAAAATCTTCAAAATCAACTCCAAGAGTTTTTTGTTGAAACTCTTCAGTTGCTAATATTTCTTTAAAATATTCAACTGCTTTTTCTTCAGTTTCTTCAAAAACCATAACTCCATCTAAAACATCCATTTGTGCGTATTCACAATAATCAAAATAAAATTTTTTCATTTAAATCACCTTTTCCTTATTACATTATTATTATATCATTTAATTAATTATTTGTCAATAGTTTTTTAATTATTTTTCAATAATTGCTTGAATTAAAAGTTCTTTTAATTCTTTTAATTCTTTATTGTATTTGTCATACAATTCAAAATCTTGTCTAGTCCAACGGTCTACCATTTCTAAGTAGAAAATTGTCTTTTCTAAATCCTCAATTTTATTTTTTAATTCTTGTACTTTGTTATTCATAATTATAACCTCTCTTCCCTTTCTTCAATTATAGTATACCACTAAACCGACCGCCTTGTCAAGCGTTTTTAATAAAAAAATAAAAAAACTTTTAGGAAGTGTAAAGTTTGTGTCAAGGATCAATTTTAAAATCGCGAAATCGCCTCAATTTGCCTATTTCTAAAAATCGGCTCGCGCCGCGCCATTGCGAGCCGCCGCGTAAATAAAATGTCAAGTTCTTGTGAAACTTGACAAATCAATTGTTCTATTGACAAATTGATAACATTTGTTTTAGTCTTTTGATTTCTAAACCTTTCCAAATCTTTCTTGAGTTGTCTGCTTTAGAAGTTAACCTCTTAATGCCTGTTCCTCCAAAACTTTCCCACTCTTGAAGATTGCGTGTGTAGTCATCAAGTAAATAACAATCTTTATCAATAGAAATATTATATTTATTTTCTATTACCTTTGCTTTGTTTTCTCCAATTCTACAAAAAGTAATATTTTCTTCTTTAATGTTAAAAAGATATTTTTTTAACCAAATCATTTTATCTTTATCAGTTCTTTTATTTGAACTTGCTGAAATAATGTATAAATTATTATTCTTTGCTAATTCATTTATTATTTCAATGTCTTTGTATGCTTTCAAATTAGCAAAAAAATTAATTTCTTTTTCAAACCTGTTTATTGCGTTTGGCACATTGAACCTTGCTAATGTTCCATCCATGTCTAAAAAGATTTTTTTCATACTATCTCACTCCCTTGAAAAGTAAGTCTTATCTAAAAGACTTACCATACTTTGCTAATACCATTGAATTAAAACTAATGATACCAATGTTAATTAAGAAGAATAATAGGTAGTCAACTGATAATTCACTATCAGCAGTTGTTGCTACTAAACCAATACTGATAAATGTAATTGTTAATAATAAGTTTTCAATTCCTTTTTTTAATGTTAATTGTTTTTTCATAATAATCATTTCCTTTTCTTTCTTTATCTTATTACATTATAATTATAACTCTTTTATTAGTTGTTGTCAATACTTTAAACAAAACTTTTAAAACTTTACACTTGTTAATTAAATGCTTGTTGAAGAGTTCTTATTAGAACTCTTCTTCATCATCTTCATACTTTTCTTCAAGTAGTTTAGTTTCTAACGCCTCTATCTTGTCGTATAGGTTAGATACACTCTCGTATTTTTTTTCTTGGTCAACTGGTATTTGTGTTAACTCTTTTAAAAGTCCTTTTCTAATGTTTGTTAATTCTTCTAATGTTAATGTTAAATCTATCATAATCAATCTCTCTCTTTCTTTCAATTATAGTATATCAAATTATAGTTATTTTGTCAATAGTTTTTTAAAAGTTTTTTTATTTATTTTTTTTAATTGCAAAACAAACAAATGTTTGTATTCAATTAGTTCTTCAAAATTGTTTGTTTTGCTGAAAAACAAAGTTTTGTGAAATTTTATTTTTTGCTTTAAGTTCAAATTTTATTTTACAAATACTTGACATGTCAACCCTATGTAAACCTCGGCCCGCAAGGAAGGTATACGTGCCTGTGGAACGTAGTGTTCGAGAGATCCTAGGGGCGTGGAGTTTTGGGATTTTTATGGAGGTCAAAGAAAAATGTGCTTTGCCTGCTCATCACTCTCTCCAAATAATTTTTTAAATTCAAAATACGTACATGTACATCCAAAACCAAAAAACGATATTTTCTATTTAAACCCCTTAAACATTCTTGACAAAAAGAAAATTTTATGGTAGAATATAAGTAACAATAAAGGAGGTCTCATTATGGAAACAAGAAAATTAGATTACTCGATAAAAAGCGCAACAGACCGCCGCATTTTTGTCGATGAATTATTACCAACTTTAACTAAACAACAACTTCATAGCAAAAAATATCTTGAAATTTTAGCTGATTATATTGTTTCCGCAATGACTCCAGAAGAAAAGAAAGCCAAACTTATCTTAACTGAAAACAGAATGGTTACTGTTAATAAACGTGAAACCTCTTTCCAAAGACTTGCGGACAAGTTTGAAAATGGTGAAGATGGTTTATACAACATTACTATTGAAAATGATAAAAATGTATTATTAACACATAAAAAAGAAATAAGTGATAAAGATTTAGCGGAAATCCAAGCATTAAGAGATTTAAAAGAAAGTATAAAAATAGTAGAAGAATTAGAGAAAGCGGCAACCGGTAAGGAAAGATATAAACTTAAAAAATGATTAATCGAATTGCATCAAGAGCAATATGTAGTTAAAGATGCTTATAAACCTTCAATGGGCGGAAGTAGCAATACAATAAAAAATTTAACAAGAGCAAGATTAGATGAACATATTAGTTGTTGCGGCAATGGCGATCCTGAGAGCGATTGTCTAGTCTCATTCTTCGAACCATCGCACATTTGCGCACTTTTATGCAACTATTCTGCTTTAAAAGAAGATTGCTGAGGTAAATTTGATTCTGACTTTTGATATCTAATGGAAGATTTAGATGATTTAGTTGATCGTACATTAGAAGAAAAATATCCTTTATATTATAAACTTTTAATTTATAAAATAGATGGAAAAAGTAATGCGGAAATCCAAGAATTATTAACTGCGGAATTCGGTATTACCTATACTGTTGAATATATTTCTTCATTATGGCGCAATAAAATCCCTAAAATGATTGCGGAAAAAGCAAAAGAAGACTATTTAATATGATATTATACTTATAAAGAATATGGTAAATGGAAAAGATGCTCTAGATGTGGGCAAATAAAATTAGCTCATAGCCGTTTCTTTTCAAAAAACAATACTTCAAAAGATGGCTTTTATTCAATATGTAAAGAATGCCGCAATAAGAAGAAGTAACAGGGGGTGCGGAAATGGCAGTTGTAGAAATGAAAACATGCGTTAAGTGCGGAAAGACCAAAAAAGCAGATTTAGATTTTTATAAAAGAAAAGATGGTACTCGCACAGACTTATGTAAAAGTTGTTTAACAATGCACATTGATAATTTTGATCCAGATACTTTTTTATGGATTTTAGAAGATCTAGATATTCCTTATATACCCGAAGAATGAAATGTAATTCGTGATAAAGCATTTGCTTTAGCTAAATCAAAAGGTAAAATTTTAGATGGAATGTCTGTTTTTGGTAAATATTTATCAAAAATGAAATTAAAACAATGAATGAGATATCATTGAGCTGATTCAGAAATGCTTCAAAGAGAAAATGAAGAAAAGAAACAAATTGCGGCGGAGGGTCGTGCTGAGTATGAAGCTGGACTTAAAGAGCAATTAGAACGAGGCGAAATTAATCAAGCTCAATATGATACTTTAGTAAGTACACCTACTCAAAATGAAGAACTTTACTATGCAGATCCAACTCCGCCACCAGAGGCAGCAAATCCTTATGGAGATGGAAGTCAATTTGTTGATGAGTCTATTTTTGATGAGGCTGTTCAATCACTAACTGATGATGATAAAATTTATCTAGCTACAAAATGAGGAAGAACTTATACTCCTTTTGAATGAATTGAATTAGAGAAAAAGTATAAGGAAATGACTGAGTCTTTTGATATTCAAGATGCCGATACTATTAATACTTTAATTTTAATTTGTAAAACTAATTTAAAAATGAACCAATTTTTAGATGGCGGAGATGTTGATGGATTCCAGAAGGTATCTAGAGTTAATGAAAATTTAAGAAAGTCGGCGAAATTCACCGCAGCTCAAAATAAAGATCAAAAGAGCGAGTTTGTTAATTCAATAGGTGAGCTTGTTGATTATTGTGAAAAATGCGGCGGGGCGATTCCGAGATATACTATCGAGGCTCCGCAAGATATTATCGATAAAGTTATTCAAGATTTAAAAGATTATACTAAAGGTTTAATTTATGAAGATAAATCTCTAGCTAAACAAATTGAAGATTTCTTAAAACGTAATGAAAATTTAAAACAACAAAAGCAAGATTTAAAAGAAGCTAAAGAGCGTGGAGATGACATTATTACTTTAAGTGACCAAGATATTTTAGACCATGAAAATAATATGGCTCAACAAAAAGAACATGATGAGCAAATTTATAATGGAGATGATTTCTAATGGCATTAGCAGATTTATTAAATATCTCTTCATCCCAAGAGTCTCTTGGTCAAAAACAAGGATTATCTAAAGAACGTGTAGATGCACAATTAGATAATATCCGCAATCTAATAGCTTTTTATCGAGAATATCCAGATATTTTTATAGATCAAATCAAAGGACCGGATTGTCCTTTTAGATTTTATTTTTATCAACGAATATTTTTACGTATTGTAATGCGCCATAGATATGTATATGCAACTTTCCCTCGTGCATATTCTAAATCTTTTTTAACTATGATGGCGCTTTTTATTCGTTGTATTTTATATCCTAACTCACATTTATTTGTTACAACAGGTGGAAAAGAGCAAGCGGCAAGTATTACAATAGCTAAAATAGATGAAATTTGTCATCTTATTCCTGCTCTTGAGGGGGAAATAAACTGGGAACGTGGAGTTTCTAAAAAATCAAAAAATGATGTTAAATATATATTTAAAAATGGTTCTGTTATAGACATACTTGCGGCGAGTGAAAGATCAAGAGGTCAACGTCGTACGGGTGGTGTAATGGAAGAATGTGTTTCTATTGATCAAACAATATTGAATGAAGTTATTATTCCAACAACAAACGTTGATAGATTGCTTTCTGATGGAACTAGACACAAAGAAGAAAAAGTAAATAAAAGTCAAGTTTATATCACAACTGCAGGATGAAAAAATTCATTTGCTTTTGAAAAGTTAATTGAGCTTTTGATTCAATCAATTCTTGATCCTGATAATGTAATGATTATGGGTGGAACTTATGAAACGCCAGTTACAGAAGGATTATTAGATGAAGATTTCGTAGATACTTTAAAATTAAATGGTACTTATCAAGAGGACTCATTTGATCGTGAATATCGAAGTAAATGGAGCGGAGATGTGGAAAATGCTTTCTACTCATCTGAGAAATTTGAAAAACATAGAGTTCTATTACAACCTGAATATGAATATAGCGGAAGAAGTAATAAAAATTCTTATTATATACTTGGAGTCGATGTAGGTAGAGTTGGATGTACAACAGAAGTTTGTGTATTTAAAGTAACTCCGCAATTACAAGGCTCCGCATTAAAGAGCTTGGTTAATTTGTATACTTATGAGGCTGAACATTTTGAAGCTCAAGCTATACACATTAAAAGATTATTTTATAAATATAACGCTAGAGCAATA
>Ga0310696_10001261_pt1 | contig 37103 bp, 47 predicted proteins | sample AusTroGonzalo_MG_4_FD_203885 | JGI IMG/M metagenome (GOLD analysis project Ga0310696, IMG submission 203885) | Bovine rumen microbial communities from tropical cattle in Woodstock, Queensland, Australia - Gonzalo_02 (v2) (version 2) | ecosystem: Host-associated > Mammals > Digestive system >... | reverse complement strand
TCGTTTAGCTCAGTCGGTAGAGCATGCGGCTGTTAACCGCAGTGTCGTAGGTTCGAGCCCTACAACGAGCGCCATAAAGAAACGGTGATTTTGATACAAAATTGCCGTTTTTTTATATCATTTTATAGGCAAAATTCCCCTTTTTACCTTGATTTATTGAGAATAGACAGTTCCTTGGCTTTATTACGCGTTTTCTACCGGGTTTTGTTTTTCCTTGAATATGCCTAATCGTGCAAAAGTAGGGTAATCGTGCAATAGTTCAGTAATCGTGCAAAGGTAGGGTAATCGTGCAAATGTTAGGTAATCGTGCAAAAGTAGGGTATTCGTGCAAAGGTTATTTTTCCGATAAAAAAACGACCTCGCGTGGTACGCATTGTTAAGAGGCGTGCGAGGTTCTGTTGCTATTATTATAATCGATGCTGAATGGTCTTTCAAGCATTTTATTAATAAAAAAGAAAACCGCTGGAAGACATAAGATAAAGGAGGTAGCGGTTTTCTTATTTTGGACAACCGGGGAAGGAGTGGCTCCCGATCAACCATATAATAGCATAAATGGAAAGCAAAAGACAACCCCAAGATGTCGCGGATTTTGTACATCTTGATTTGAAAAGGAGCTTTGTTTCTGATATAATAATAGAAAAGAAGTGTTCAATTCTATCGATGAGGATTAGGATAATGAGCGAATTTGAAAAAGAAGTAGAGTGCAGCTTTAAAGGCAAAAGGTATTCTGTTCGAGATGATGGAAGTATTTTTCGTCATGCCCCTGATGGAAAAAAGCCGACTAAACTGGATAATGTTTGGACTTATGGTAAGTATAATCCAAAAACCGGTTATGCGGAGTTTGGAGGCGAAAGGGTACACAGAATAGTGGCTACGGCTTTTCACGGTCCAGCGCCTTCACCTCAACACGTTGTCGACCACATTGATACGAATAGAAGAAATAACCGACCAGAGAATTTGCGGTGGGTTTCAAAATTGGAGAACATTCTTCTAAATCCTATTACTGTCAAAAAGATCGAGTATTTGTATGGGAGTGTTGAAGCATTTTTGGAAAATCCGAGAATGATGCCTAAGGAACCAATCGATCAGAATTTTGAATGGATGCGTGCCGTTACAAAAGAAGAGGCGGCAGCATGTTTGGAACACTTTATGAGCTGGGTTCAGAGCGATGCTCCGCAAAAGGGTAGATCTATTGGTGAGTGGGTTTACAGTAGAGGGCGCGTTGCTGGGAGTGGAAAGGAAACTACTACAACGGATGTAAAAACGATAGCAGCACAGTTAGGCATAAAATCCAAGCCTGTCGAAAGAGAACCACAACCAAAGCCGGAGCGTAAATCAATTAGCAATCCGTTTGATTTTCCCAGGGAGGAAGATTCGGATCCCAATAGCTCAATAAAGTTTTATCGTACGAGGAAAGAGAAACTGCAACTGGTGAAAAAGTTGTTTGCAAATGGCATTAAGGTTGCGCTACCCGCCATCACCCTACCAACCGGAGGGAAAGGATTTCTTATAAGAGATACTGAGGTCATTGATGTCAAACCTGACACGATGGCTAATAACGGAAAAGATTTCGGGCCGACTGTTGTTGTTGATATAGATATTGACGCAACGACTCCCAGCGAAAAGGTGTTCGGATCGAGCGTTTTCATCATCAAAGATGAGGACAATGAGCGCATCGCATTGGTGATCAATACTGATTCGGATCCCAATGAAAAGATAACTGAAGCGTTGAAGGACCGCGGATATGATATAGTTTTCCTGAATTTGTCGTGGGCAAGAAAAGGGGTAACCTGCGATGAAATGGTGTATATCCTTAGTGAAGACGTTTCAAAAAAGACCTGGTTTTACCACCACTTGATTGAAGATGGGGAAAAACGGTTGGAACAGATCGCAGAACCAATAGAAGGGTCAGGCGGAGGCATTGCTCATTTATATTATGCGTGTCCTCTTACATCGGAAAGTGTTCAAGATATGGATTGTTGGTATTGTGATTATCGCCTTGGGAAAGATCAGTTTGACGGACTTTGTTTTGCGAAAGCAGGTGTGAAAAGTTATCAAGACCTTTTAGAAATCGAAAACGTGGAAAAGGATGATGGTAAAATAGTTAGTATCACATATAACAAAAAAGGGGAAAAAGTTGTAAAAACCTTTGATAAAGATGTGCAGCTCCCTGGGGAGAGTTTGCTTGAGTTGTGGCGTAAAAAGAAGGGGCCAAAGTTAATTGCTAAAAACATCTATAATGATTGGTATGTTTTACTCGAAAAAGACCCAGTGGAAAGTATCGCGAAGAATAAAGAGGTTTTTGGTAGATTGAGCCGTAATCCGCTCGATCTGATATATGCACCCATTCGATCAATTTTTAATTATGATTGTGAGTATTGGGTAGAGCTTGTTGACGAGGAGTAAAAAGAGAACCAATGGATAAGGAAAACGTGAAAAGAGTTCGCTTGCTGCGGATATGGGAAATACTAAAACAGGAGTCGGATGACAACCATCCGATACCTACCACAGTCCTGTTGGCGAAATTGAAAGAGGGTGGAATCGAGTGTGATCGAAGGACTTTATATAATGACATCAAGGCGCTGAACGAGTTCGGGTATGAGGTTATGTGTAACAGGGCCGCTACGAACGAATACTATGTCGTAGACCGCGAGTTCGATATTCCCGAGATCCGTATCCTTATGGATGCCGTCCAGGCTGCATCGTTCATCACCGAGAAGAAGACCAAGGAACTGGTTGATAAGATAGCCCGTCTTGCCGGGAGCAGAACAGGTGAGGTGTTAAAGCAGAATATTGTTGACTTCAATTCGACCAAGGGAACGAACGAACATATCTACTACTCGGTTGATGAAATAGCCACCGCCATCAACAGTCATAAGAAGATCACCTTCACCTACTTTGACTATGACGAGAAGCATCGCAAGGTCTATCGTAAAGAAGGAGCGTCCTACCTGGTGAACCCGGTTGCGACTGTCTTCGCGGACGATAAGTATTACCTCGTCTGTTACGATGACAAGCACGGCAACCTCGCTGCGTACCGCGTGGATCGGATGGAGTCTGTGAGAACCTGTGAGGAAGATATAAACGAAATCGAGGCAGCGAAGAAGTTTGATGTCATTCGGCACCGCAAACAAGCATTCGGTATGTATGCCGGTGAGCCGGAGTGCGTTTCCTTCGAGGCGGACAAGAGCATCCTGGATCCAATCTTTGATGTTTTTGGCGAGGATACAAAATTTATAAAAGTCGGTGATGATCGAGTTCGGTTCACTGCCGAAGTGCAGTTAAGTCCAACTTTTTTCTCCTGGTGTGGTGGATTTGGAGACCGGTTAACAGTAGTAGGACCACAAAATGTGCTTCAGACCATAGGAGAGTATTACAAAAAGATTGCGGAATTATATTGTTAGTGAAAGCGGCATAAAGTAAAAGTTTGTTTTTTATGCCAGGAACGCTAATTCTATCTTGCTTTATTGATCCAATAATAGTATAATGTTATTGTTCGTCCCGTAGAACAATTAAAATGAGGTTACAAAATGGAAGAGAAGTATATGACGGCAAGTGAAGCGGCTGAAAAGTGGGGAATAACACAACGCCGAGTACAAATTCTATGTCAGAACAGCCGAATAGATGGTATTTTTAAACTGGGCGATAATTGGGCTATTCCTGTTGATGCTATCAAGCCCCTGGATAAGAGAAGAATAACACGCAAAGGAAAAAGACAATGACATACAACTTTATAGACTTATTTTGTGGCTGCGGAGGCTTTTCATTAGGATTTGAAAAGGCGGGATGCAAATCTCTCCTTGGTATTGATTTGTGGAATGATGCGACCACAACCTACCAACACAATTTTTCAGATGCAAAAGTAATCAATAATGATATTACCAAGATATCACCAGAGGATATAAAAAAAGCAGTTAACCAACAGAAGGTGGATATTATTATTGGGGGACCTCCTTGTCAAGGGTTCTCGATTTCCGGGAAAAGGATGATAGATGATCCTCGGAATGTTTTGTATAAATCCTTTGTTGAAATGGTTGGTGCGCTCCAACCTGCGGTGTTTGTTATGGAAAATGTTCCTGGCCTTGTAAGTATGGCACAAGGGACGATTAAAGATTCAGTAGTAGAGGACTTTTCTTCGAGAGGCTATAACGTAACATGGAAGATACTCGCGGCGGATGATTATGGTGTTCCTCAACATAGGCGCAGGGTGTTTTTTGTCGGTCTGAACAAGGCGGTTTTTAAAGAACGCACTTTTGCTTTCCCCGAACCAATTACTGGGGATAAAAAAATAAGCTGTGAGGACGCAATATCAGATCTTGATTTTATTTCGGATGAAATACCTTTGCCAGATGAAACCGAATATGAGATCGCGCCCCAGACGGAGTATCAGCGTAAAATGCGGAGTAACTCCGCTGTTTTATGGAATCATGTTGCGACCATACATAACCAAAAGACGAAAGAGATTATCGCTATGGTTCCCGATGGTGGCAATTATGAGGACTTGCCCAAAGAACTATGGAGTACAAGGAAGGTGCATATTGCATGGACTCGTATGGATAGTAAAAAACCTTGCTTCACTATAGATACGGGGCACAATCATCACTTCCATTATCGAGCAAACAGGGTTCCTACAGCAAGAGAATCTGCAAGAATACAATCGTTTCCGGATACCTTTAGGGTCCTTGGAATAAAAACGAGCCAACTTAAGCAAATTGGAAACGCCGTCCCACCGTTACTCGCAGAATCCATCGCAAAGAGAGTAATGAGTTATTTGGAGGAGCAAAATGTATAATCATCAAAATCAATTTAGGTGTACGATTATTAGAGGCAAATCCAAGACCGAACTGGACAACTTACTTCCTACGTATGCTCTTGTGATAGATGAAATATGTCCGTGTGCGAGAGAGGTTTTTGAGCGAAAGTTTAATGAAGAATTTGCTACAATCGTTCACGGTAAAAACGCGGACACAGCAGCGATGAAAAAAACGCTTGATAACCATAGAACCGAAATCGCCGGGAAGCTGTTCGGGATGTATTATTTGGCAGATGATGGTATAGTATATGCGTCTGAAAGAACAAAAAAATATATCGCCGATAGCGATCAGCCAGCATTTTTTAAAGATATCTGTTTTAAACTTCAGTTCCCGAATGGGATGAATAAGATAACCACCTTAGAACCGTTATTACAAGAACGGATATCGTTTAGACAGTATCCTTTTATTTTAAAGCTGATCAAATTGGCAAAGAATGATGGGCGAAAGGTGTCAATAAATGCGATAGGCTATTATGTCTTGAACGCTCTCGATGTGTTAAAAGGAGAAGCCAGTGTTGAAGAGGTGTATAACCAGATCAAAGACGATCTGGATCATGGGATTGAAAGGAAAATCGCCATTCCAGAGGGGAAAGCAAGCTCTTTCACAATGCAGCATATCCGTGAGCAGCTCAATTATCTCGAATTGGCGAACCTGATTTTTATTGATGATGAAAGGAATGTCATTCTGAACTCAAAAGAAGAAAAGTGCATTGATTACTTTATAAGCAAATGTGGCGAAAAACCCATGTTTGATGTTTATGCCTATCCGCTTAGTGAGGTAAAGGATCGGGAAACCTTTTACTATGCCTGGGATGCATATTATGGGAAAATAAGCCCCAATGCGGAGCTATTTGAAACTAAGGTAGAAGCCCTGTTCGTGAAGGAAGAGAGCGCAGAATCCCCGGAGCGTGGAGAACAAGGCGGGAATACTGTAGAGCTTGGTGATGAGGGTGAAATGTATGTTCTAAACAAGGAAAAGGCAAGAGTAGCAGCTTTCAATCCGAGGCTCGTAAATAAGGTGTTGCCTTTGGGAAAAACGAAAGGGCTGGGATATGACATACAGTCTGTTATAGCTGAAAAAGGCGATATGGCAGAATTCGTGAAGTATATTGAAGTGAAGTCTACAAAAAGAGTCACTGCACCGGACTTGAGGGATGCTTCTTGGCTGGACACTATCAACATTACAAGAAATGAATGGGTCGCAGCGGTGCAGCATAAAGAATTCTATTCCATCTATCGAGTTTACTTTGTAAGGGATGGGATTGTCGCATACATTATTAACAATGTTTACAAGAAGGAATCAGATGGATTGCTTCAGATTACCCCAATGATGTATAGGGTGGATTTTAGAAATTCGGCAATAGATGCCGTATTGGAGTGATATATGTATAAAGTAGTCTCGTTGTTTTCAGGATGCGGTGGCGCAGATTGCGGATTGATTGGTGGGTTTGAGTTTAATAATAAAAAATACAAAAAACTCCCATACCGATTAGTTTATGTAAGCGACATTGATAAAAAAGCCCTTGACACTAATCGTCTTAATTGTGATTCGGAAGTACTTGCTTGCAAAGATATCTGCGAAACAGACTCCTGTGAAATTCCTAATCATGATGTGTTAATTGGAGGGTTCCCTTGTCAATCTTTTAGTACGGTTAACCCCACGAAGGATCCGTTTGATGATAGAGCGAATTTATATAAACAAATGGTTCGTATTGCTAAGGATAAGCAACCCAAAATATGTATCGCAGAAAATGTAAAAGGGTTGATGACTTTGCATGGAGGTTCTATTTTTAGAAAGGTAATTTCGGCTTTTAATGAGGCAGGATACGACGTTTTCTATGAATTGATAAATGCTGCAGATTATGGTGTACCTCAAAAACGAGAAAGAGTTATACTTGTTTGTGTTAGAAAAGATCTGAATAAGACTTATCAGTTCCCTGAAAAGCCCAACCGTGGACATTGGGTTCCTTTATCTGTCGCGGTTCCTGTGTTGGCTATACCTGAAAAGAAATATTATTTTTCCGAACGAGCTGTCCAAGGGATGAAAAACGCAAAGAATAATATGAAACGAGGTTTAGCACAAAACCTGGATGAACCTTGTTTGACCGTGACCAGTCATTTAGCAAAAGTCAGCTTGAATTCCAGAGATCCAGTGTTGCTGGTTGATAAGGAAAAAGAGCTATACAGACGTTTTACCCCGAGGGAGGCAGCACGTATCCAATCATTTCCTGATACATTTCAGTTTCCTGGAACAGAGGCAGATGCCTATCGTCAAATAGGAAATGCTATCCCTCCAGTAATGTTCTGGCATATAGCAAAAAGTGTTGCAGATTTACTTGATTCCATCGAATAATAACTGATAATCACCCCAGGAGAAATGGAAACCCCTGGGGTATTTTTTATTCCATCACTTTAAGGATCTTTTCAAACATATCCTTCCTGTGGTGGTATGCCATCGCGCCGCACCAGGTGCTATAAGTTCCAAGCGCGGCATTGCATTCTTCCCGGATGACGGCGGCATCGGTCGGGTGTTTGAAGTCGAAGAAAAGGTCAACATCCAACCCATAAAGGGTATCGCCTTCGGATCCCCAACCATCGACCAAAGAGAAGTAGTATCGCCCATCCTCGGTACGGAACAGCATCTCTTCACGGCTGATAGCGCCGCAGCATATTACCGCCGTATCCTTCGGGAGTGGGTAGAGAGAGTCCTCCTCCACGATTACGCAGCGGAACGAATCCCCGGGGGTTATCTTCCTGCTTTTCCTGCAGATAGTGAGCGCCTTGTTTTTGTCGGTTAGTTTCTTTGAGAGCATTTTCTCGTCCTCCATAAAAGATATTTCCTATAAAGGGCGAAATAAAAACACCCATCGATCCGATGAGTGTTATCAGCATATCCGCACCCATCGATCAAGCATTGGCACCTTGCTCATTGGAGTAGGTTGTCGGCGGTCATAGGGCTTGTCCCTCACGCACTCTTTATAGGTAATCGCATTATACCATATCGAGGCGGCGGATTGCAAATTTTGTGACAGTTTTTTTTATTTCAGATGTCGCGGTTTCATGACTTTTTCCTATTGACAATGGCATTCGGATGCAATATAATAAATTTGGCTATCACGAACAAGTGTTCACGATAGAAAAGGGGGAACAGAACAATGCGTACCAAAGATGCCAACTTACTCAACTCGATAAAAGAGTATGTGGAAGAGTTCTGCAATAACAATGGTAGAGGTCCGACCATCAGAGATGTCGTGGCGGCGTGTGATATCGCAATCGGAACGGCTCATAAGTATTTGACCGCCCTTGTGGAGGAAGGTGAACTTGTGGTCGGAGCATCCAATCGATATGAAGCGGTAGGGTTCGAGTACGACCTCGCATCTACGAATATCGAGTTGGTCGGAAGTATATCGTGCGGACCGCTTGCTGAAGCGCAGCAGGAGAATCGTGGTTTCGTAAGGCTGCCGCGTTCGTTCGTTGGTCCTGGTTCGTTCTTCTTCCTTGAGGCGAAAGGTGACTCGATGATTGATGCCGGGATTGAAGAGGGTGACCTCATCCTTGTCAAACGGCAAAAGGAAGCGAAAGCCGGGCAGATTGTTGTCGCTTTGGTAGAGAACGAAACCACGCTCAAGCGGCTGATGTATAGCAAGAATGCCAGGCGATACTACCTCCACCCGGAGAACGAAAACTATCAGGATATGTTCGTGGAGCAATTGGAAATACAGGGTGTTGTGTCAAAGATAATCAAAGACCCAAGATAAGGACGGAGACATGGAAAGCAAAAATCGCACATTCTTATGTATCGATATGAAAACCTTCTATGCTTCGGTCGAATGTGCGGAAAGGGGACTTAATCCGTTCGAGACCAACCTGGTGGTGGCTGATAAAAGCAGAGGCAAGAATGCTCTTTGCTTGGCTATCAGCCCGAAGATGAAAGCCCAGGGGGTGAAGAATAGGTGCAGATTGTCGGAGATACCCAAGGGGATAAAGTACGAGATTGCGCTCCCCAGGATGCAATTGTATATCGATTATGCGGCTGATATATACGATATATACCTCGACTACTTTGACCCTGCGGATATCCACGTTTACTCCATAGACGAGTCATTCATCGATGTTACGGACTACCTGCGGATGTACAACATGACAGCAAGGCAAATGGCGAAGATGCTGATGAATGAAATCGCCAATAGAAAGCAAATACCATCAACGGCTGGAATCGGAACGAATCTGTTTTTAGCCAAGGTCGCTCTTGATATAACAGCAAAGCACAGCACGGATCACATGGGCTACCTGGATGAGGAGGAATTCAAAAGGACTCTCTGGGATCATACCCCAATCACGGACTTTTGGATGATTGCAAGAGGAACTGCAAACCGACTTGCGAGATACGGAATAACCACGATGCGTGGAGTTGCCAACGCCCCGGTGGAACTGCTACATCGATTATTCGGTATCAACTACGAACTGCTGTACGATCATGCGTGGGGCAGGGAGCCGTGCCTGATTTCCGATATTAAGGAGTACAAGGGCAAGTCGCAATCGGTATCGTTCTCTCAGATTCTCCCAAGGGACTACACCTATGAAGAGGCAAAGACAGTCCTCATCGAAATGGTGCAGCACGGGTGCCTGGAAATGATGCGGCGGCACGTTATAACCCATCACGTTTCCTTCTTTGCGGGGTACTCACACGATGAGTTTGAACCGGCAAAGGGAAGCGCAAAGATGGTAGAGACTACGGCGCTGTTCTCGAAGATTTGCCCCTATGTGGAACGGTTATACGAGGCGAAGGTAAACAGGAATATGCCGATAAGGCGGTTAGGGTTATGTTTCGATGATGTCTGCGATGAAGGCTGTGAGGGCTATGACCTTTTCACCAACTTCGAGGAAGTGGAAAAGGAAAAGGCACAGGAACGAGCCGTACTTGAAATCAAGGACAGATTCGGTAAAAATGCGATTCTACGAGGTACAAACTTTATGAAGGGGGCTACCCAACGGGAACGCAACGAAATGATTGGAGGACACAGGGCAGGGTATGATGACCCGAAAAGAAAGAGCTAAACAGTTCATGGCGTTCGATGCGATGAAAGGGCTGAAAGAGGCACTGTTGGAACGTGAAGAAAGACACAGTCGAGTAGAGAAACACGGCGTGTCGGAAGAAGTCCAGCAGAAGATCTCCGGCGTCCTTACGGAAGCTGATAGAGGAATGCGAGTATGGGTTTCGCACTACTACAACTTCCACAATGTTGAGTCCGAGGGAGTCATCACGCGCATTGACAAAATCTATCGGGTCCTTTGTCTGGGCGATCTGAAAATCTATTTCGACAACATATACGATATTGAAATCATAGACCGGGAGGTGAAAAAGTGAATCGTTATAATGTAGAGTGCCCAATTTGCGGGGCGATGAATAAGAACCTGAACCTTGACGAAACGGGCGGATGGATGGAATGCGATTCTTGCGGGAAAGTAGTAGGCTTACCGAAATATATGCGGCTTATATCTGTGCCGAAACTTAACATTCCCTTGGTAGGGATGAGCGCAGAATTGCGTCCTACGGAAGGCTGATTATATCAGCAGATACAAATGAAAATCACGCCACGTGCCGTACATCAGTGTTGGAGTTTCCCAACCGCACAAGGATGTTGGCAAATCCCAAGTGTGACGTGTGAGGGGAAAAGGAGAATAGTTTTATGGATTATAAGAAACTTTTCGGGACCTGTCCTATTTGCGGGAAGAAACTCTGTCGAGCAAACACCGGGAGCAGTGTTGAGGTTGTATGCCCAACTTGCAAGAAGACCGTTTCGGTTGAGGTGATGAATGGTAGGGTGATATCCGTAATAACAGATGAGCCGGTAGACTTGAAGAAAGCATCCGGCAACTAAAAACTTAATACACTTATTTCAAAAACAGACTACGATGCGTCTCAGCAGGAACTATGAAACCCTGACCGCACGAATCTGAGTGGAAGGGACGTTGAAGAGTCATTGAAAATAGTGGAATGACCTAACGGACTGGAACTAATCCGATTATTGGATTGGCTGATGTTCGTTGGGTCATTTTTTACGCCCCGGCAGAAGCCCGATTGATTGGATTAGTTCAGTCAGTCGGGCTTTTTCATTATCAACCACCTTTGGTACTTCCTCCGATCAAGGAAGGCTCAATGCCAGGGAGTGGATACAACTGAATAACAACAGCTGACTATTGAGCGGACAGCTGCAAAGCGACCGGAGAAAAACCGTCGAGTGCAGTATCTTTTGTCATGCTCTTTTTCGGCTTACCTCCGAGTTGCTTTGGATCAAACGAAAGCAAATACGGAGGTAAAAACATGAAAATCAAGTATCAATTTGCAGATGGGAAAGTTGCAGAAATCGAGGTCAGTGAGGAGTTCGGAACCCTTTACTTGGAAACGGAACGTCAGGAGCAGAATGCTGAAAGACGCCAGAGGTATCACTGCCGAGAGAGTTTGGATTATTTAGGGTTCGAGAATGAGTACTACGCGGACGAAACCTATGCTCCGGAACGGCTCGCGCTTATGAAAGAGCAAGAAGAGCGAGTTGCTGAATTCCTCGCCACACTTACGGAAAGGCAGAGATCTCTGGTTTTGAAGCTGATGGATGATAAGAACATCGAGCAGATAGCGCGAGAGGAAGGCGTTCATCGTTCGACCCTGGACGAAGCACTCAAGTCAGTCCGAAAAAAAGCAATGAAATTTTTCTTCTGATACCCCGAGAAATAGTCCCCTTTTTCTCCAAACAGTGAAGGGCATCCAATGAAACTCGCTCTTCAAAGGAGGATAGGTAGATGAAACACAGCCTACAAATCAGTGTTTCCAAAAAGCCTGAAAGGGATGGTCTTCCACTCGGTCGACAGGTATCTGCAAAAGAGCAACTGATGAATGCGTTATTCGGCACCACACGAAAACTCACCATCATCGTTCCCGCAGACTCGGTAGATTGCATCACCATCTCGGAAGGCGCAGCAGAAGGAGGTGAGGTGAATGCCACCTGAGAACCACGCGATGTTATCGGCTTCCTCGTCCCATCGATGGCTCAATTGCAACCCCTCCGCAAGACTCGAATTGGAGTTTGAGGACCGAGGTTCGGTTGCGGCAGCGGAAGGAACGGCGGCACACGCTCTCTGCGAACACAAGCTCAAACGAAAACTGAAACTACGTACCGAACGTCCGATATCACCATTTGACAGTGATGAGATGGAAGGCTACACAGATGACTACGCAGACTTCGTTTTTGAGCAGGTGAAACGAGAGCGAAGACGAGACAAGGACACCCTTGTTCTCATCGAACAGAGATTGGACTTTTCGGATTATGTGCCGGATGGATTCGGAACCGGGGACTGCCTGATCATATCGAAAGGTCGGTTACATATTATCGACTTCAAGTATGGACAGGGGGTTCTTGTGGAAGCGGAAAACAACCCGCAGATGAAACTGTACGCGATTGGCGCTCTTCGGGAGTTCGGTGAGAAGTATGGAATCAAGAAAGTGAGGATGACCATCTTCCAACCTCGCCGAGAGAATGTCAGCACCTGGGAGATTACGGTTGCCAGGCTTATGAAGTGGGCAGAGAAAGACCTCAAGCCGAAAGCGGAAAAAGCCTACAAGGGAGAGGGCAGTTACTGTCCCGGTGAGTGGTGCCAGTTCTGCAAGGCATCGATTAAGTGCCGTGCGAGAGCCGAAGAGAAGCTCCAACTTGCAAGAAGTGAGTTTAAGGTTCCTCCGCTCCTGACGGATGCCGAAATCGAGGGCGTACTTGCGAAACTGCCCGACATAAAGAAGTGGGCCGAGGAAATAGCCGAGTATGCGTTGAATGCGGCGTTGTCGGGCAAACAGTGGCGTGGTTTCAAGCTCGTGGAAGGCAGGTCAGTCAGGAAGTATACCGATGAGGTAGCTGTGGCAAAGGCGGCGAATGCGGCAGGGTATCATGACATCTACAAAAAGAGCCTAATCAGCATCACGGAGATGGAAAGGCTCATGGGGAAACAGGAATTCAGCGAAGTCCTCGGTGGCTATGTGGTAAAGCCCCAAGGCAAACCCACGCTTGTCCCTGATACAGACAAGCGGTCGGCAATTAATGTATCAGACCCTAACAACGATTTTAAAGAAATAAAAGGAGATTAAAGAATATGGCAATCAATAAGACAAAAGTAGTAACTGGTGTGGTCAGACTTTCCTACGCAAATGTATGGGAACCTAAGGCAGCTAATGAAGGACAAACCCCGAAGTACAGCGTTTCGCTCATCATCTCGAAGGAAGACAAGGAAACCATCGCAAAGGTCAATGCCGCCATCGATGCGGCAATCGAAGAAGGTATCGGCAAGTTCGGCGGCAAGAAGCCCAATAAGGCAACGTTGAAACTTCCGCTGCGTGACGGTGATATCGAGAGAGACGAGGACGAAGCCTATGCTAACTCCTACTTCATCAACGCAAACAGTCCTATCGCGCCGCAAATCGTGGATACGAAAGTCCAACCCATCCTGGAAAGGAGTGAGGTGTACAGCGGCGTATATGCGAGAGTGTCCATCAACTTCTATGCATTCAACTCGAATGGCAACAAGGGTGTTGCTTGCGGACTCGGAAACATCCAAAAGGTTCGTGATGGTGAACCCCTCGGCAGCAAGAGCAAGGCAGAGGATGACTTCGACTCATTGCCCGATGGCGATGGTGATGACGGCTTACTCGGTTATTGATAACCCAATCGGCAGGGGTGGTAGGGTTGCCTATCACCCTTTAGCCGGAGATTGAGGACGGACATGAAGACAATCAGTATCGATATTGAGACTTACTCCTCGGTAGACCTGAACAAGTCAGGAGTGTACCGCTATGCCGAAAGCCCGGACTTCGAGATTTTGCTCTTCGGTTTTTCTCTCGATGGTCAAGAGACAAAAGTGATAGACATCGCGCAGGGTGAGAAGATCCCTCGAGAGATTATATCGGCTTTGATGGATGACCAGGTGAAGAAGTTTGCATTCAACGCTCAGTTTGAAAGGGTGTGCTTATCTCGTTTTCTCGGTTATCCGGTGGGTACATATCTTGATCCGAAGTCATGGTATTGCACGATGGTTTGGTCGGCTACTCTTGGACTTCCGCTCTCCCTGGAAAAGGTGGGTGAAGTCCTCGGCTTGGAGAAGCAAAAGATGAAGGTCGGCAAGGAGCTTATTAGGGACTTCTGTAAGCCTTGCGCTCCTACCATCACCAATGGTGGAAGGACGAGGAACTATCCCTACCACAACCCTATCAAGTGGGAGTTGTTCAAGCAGTACAACAAGCGCGACGTCGAAACCGAGTTGGAGATACAGAGACGGCTTTCCGCTTTCCCAGTGTCTTTTGAGGAGTGGGATAACTACCACCTGGACCAACGTATCAACGATTACGGCATTGCCCTCGATATGGACTTTGTCGAACACGCTATCAAGTGTGATGAGGTGACATCGGGTATCAGCACCGAGAAGGTGAAGGCGATGACTGGCATCGATAACCCGAACTCCCCGGCGCAGCTCAAAGCCTGGCTCATTGAGCAGGGGCAATCCGTGGACTCATTATCCAAAGCGGATGTCCAGAGACTTCTGATGGATGCGTCCGGGAATGTCGAAGAGATACTGAAACTCCGACAGGAACTCGCCAAGTCAAGCGTGAAGAAATATCTCGCTATGAGGAACGCTGTTTGCAAAGACGGCAGGGCGAGAGGACTCATCCAGTTTTACGGTGCCAACAGAACGGGGCGCTTTGCAGGACGGCTCATCCAGGTGCAGAACCTGCCACAAAACCATCTCGAAGACCTGTCCGGGGTGAGAGAAATGGTTCGCTCGGATAACTATGGTGGGATTGAACGCAAGTACGGAAACATCCCGAATGTGTTATCCGAACTGATCCGCACCGCCTTCATCCCGAAAAAGGGTTCTCGGTTCATCGTGGCGGACTTCTCTGCTATAGAGGCGAGAGTTATTGCCTGGTACGCCGGGGAGCAATGGAGGCTGGATGTCTTTGCTAATGGAGGGGACATCTACTGTGCCTCGGCATCGCAGATGTTCAAGGTCCCTGTGGAGAAGAACGGCATCAACGGACACCTGAGGCAAAAGGGAAAAATCGCTGAACTCGCTCTCGGGTATGGCGGCTCGGTCGGCGCTCTGAAAGCAATGGGCGCTACGGCAATGGGCATCCCCGAAGAGGAACTCAAACCGCTGGTTAGTGCCTGGCGCACCTCGAACCCACGGATCACGAAGTTATGGTGGACGGTTGATAAGGCGGTGAAGTACACGGTCTCTACGAAGTTGCCGAGTACCTGCTACGGACTTGTGTTCTCTTATTCAAAGGGGATTCTGTTCATCAAACTTCCGTCCGGGAGGAAACTTGCCTATGTCAGACCGCGCATCGGCGTGAACGGCTTCGGCGGGGAATGCGTGACCTATGAAGGGGTCGGCACCGCGAAGAAGTGGGAACGCATCGAGAGCTATGGTCCGAAGTTCGTGGAGAACATCGTCCAGGCTACGGCGAGAGACATCTTGGTGGAAGCGATGCAAAGACTGGATCGTGCTGGAGTGAAGATCACGATGCACATCCATGACGAGTGTGTATGCGAAGTGCCGAATAACGTCTTAGATTGTGTCGAGATATGTCGGATCATGTCTGAATGTCCTACCTGGGCAAAGACCCTCAATCTCCGTGCCGATGGCTACGAGTGCGAGTTTTACAAAAAGGAGTAAGCAATGAGAAAGCCTAACTATTTCAATAATGAGGGTTACCCCAACCCGACAGAATATTATGCCGAACTCCATGCTTTGGAGGAAGCGGAGTACCGGAAAAAGGAACTGTACAAGTATCGCCCATTGGTCTATATCTGTTCACCATTTGCGGGGGACATAAAGACCAACGTGATGAATGCAAGACGGCATTCTCGGTTCGCGGTCAAGCAGGGTTTTATTCCGGTGACCCCCCATCTGTTTTTCCCGCAATTCATGTCCGACAGCAATCCCGATGAAAGGGAACTTGGACTGTTTATGGGAATGGTGATGATGACGAAATGCACCGAGGTATGGGTGTTCGGCAACATAATCTCCGAGGGAATGAAACGCGAGATCAAAAAGGCAAGGCGCTGCGGAAAGCCGATTCGTTATTTCAATGACAAATATGAGGAGATAAGGAAATGATAAACCCTTTTAGAGGATATGTAAAAACCAATAAAAAACAGCCGTGTCAGAAGTTCGGCAATGGAGAACCGCTACTGACCTTTGACCAGGTGAAGGACCTTGACGAGTACGCGGGGATCCTGAACGGCGAGTTCACGGTAAAGGATGTGGACGATGGTGACGAGGCACAGCGGTTGTATCGTTTGGTATGCGACCTGAACCTGAACTGTCGAGTTTATAAAACGACCCGCGGGCTTCACTTTATGTTCAAGTCAAGCGAGCATTGCAAAAAAGGTTCTACCGGGGCAAGGGATGCCTATGGGTTCGGCTTCGATGTCCGCATGGGGAAGAATATGTACATCGTATTGAAGAACGGAGGGAAGGAACGAGAGATGCTGCGTGACTTTGACGAAAGCAGACCGATTGATGAAATCCCGAAGTCATTCTCCCAGGTTAAGGGAGCGGAGAAGTTCACCGGTATGGGGGATGGCGATGGCAGGAATGGAGCGCTGTTCAAACATTCGGCGCTGCTCCTCCGTAGTGGGTTCACTCCCGCAGAGGTAAAGACCATCCTTTATCAGATCAACAGATATGCCTTTGATGACCCTCTCTCCGAAGAGGAGATGCGACTGATCACCCGGAAGGATGCGCTCGAAGATTACATCAAGCGCAGTACTGCTGAGGACGATTTCGGTAACCCACTCCGACCCAAGAGTCAGAACGATACTGGAATGGCGGATCTCTTCGTTAGTGAGTACAAAGGGGAAGTTCGCTACAATCGCGCAATCGGCTGGCTTGTTTGGAACGGACAGCAGTGGGAGTGCAATGACCTCAAAGCGCAGCATTGCTATATGGAGTTCATCAAGCGTGTCCTCGAATTTGCGAAGAAGGCTGTCAAGGATGCCTATGCGAACATGAGCGATGATGCTATGGAGAAGGGAAAAGGCAAAGCGGGAAAGGACAACGATGAAGCAGTTAAAGAGGCTTTGCAGTATTTCAAGTTCATCAACAAGATGTGCGATTACAGCAAGATTACGGCGGTGCTGAATTGCTCGAAGAGTAAGCTCGAAATCGACATCGCAGATCTGGACGCGAACGCCTTTGAACTGAACACGCCGAACGGCATTATCGATCTGAAGACAGGGATCACCTATGCTCACCGCCCGGATGCGTTTTGCACCAAGATGACCAATGCCTCTCCGAGTAACGATGGGGATGCGCTCTGGCAGGAGTGCCTGGATAGCGCCACCCAGGATGATGCGGAATTCAAAGAGTATCTTCAGTTCGTTGCCGGGGGAATGGTCATCGGTAAGGTCTATGCCGAGTCGATGTTCATAGCATACGGCGATGGCGCTAACGGTAAGAGTACAGTGTTCAATACAATCTTCGAGGTCCTTGGTGGCTATGCGGGGAAGATCCCTGCGGAGTCCCTAACGACCAAGGCAAAGAACGCGAAAGTTGACCTGGCAGAGATGCTTGGAAAGCGGTTCGTGCTGGCAAGCGAAACGGAGGAAGGACAACGACTCTCCACCTCGATGCTAAAACAAATCGCCTCGGTGGATGAGATTACGGCGGAGAAGAAGTATCACGATCCGTTTACCTTTACGCCTACCCACAGCATCGTGCTTTATACGAACCATCTCCCGCGTGTCGGGTCCAATGACAAAGGCACCTGGAGAAGGCTAATCGTGCTGCCGTTCAATGCGGTCATAAAGAACCCGCAGCCCAACTTCGCAGAGAAATTGATACGCGAGTCAAGCGGTGCGGTATTGCGGTGGGCAATCGAGGGGGCAAAGAAGTTCATCGAGAATGACTTTAAGTTGCCAGCCTGTAAAGCAACGGAGTCTGCTATCGCGGATTATCGAGAAGCGAATGACTGGTGTTCGACCTTCCTGGATGAATGCTGTATCATCGGTCCCCACGAGAAATCGGCAGGTGGTGCTTTGTATAAGGCATACCGCGCGTGGGCATCGGAAACCGGGGAGTATCTCCGCAATAACAGGGATTTTGCAGAAACGCTAAGACGAGCCGGCTTTACCTCTAAGCGAACCAACAAGGGTATCGAATGGAGCGGTTTGTCTTTGTCGGCAGATAGACCCGGTGGGACAACTCCCGAGGAGGACTTTCTCAAACTCTAATGGGGTGGTGAATGATGAGTGAATACTCTCTACTAACTTCTTATAGGAAAAAGAAAAAAGAAAAGAAATAAAGGAAGTATAAAGAGAGCCATCACTTATCATTCACTCCTGAATTGGGAGGTGGAATCATGGAAGAAAAGAAAATAGAAAGCAAACTTGTAAAGGCAGTTAAGGAGAAAGGCGGTATGTGTTTGAAGTTCGTGTCACCCTCAATGGATGGCATCCCAGACAGGATTGTCCTATTACCGGGTGGTCGCATAAGTTTCGTGGAAACGAAAGCTACAGGCAAAAAGATGCGCCCGTTACAGGTAAGGAGGAAAAAGCAGTTCGAGGCACTTGGGTTTTCAGTGTACTGCTTAGACGAAGTGGAAAAAGTGGAGGAGTTACTGAATGCAATACAGACCATATGATTACCAAAAATATGCCACGGCGTTCATAGAGAAACATAATGAGGCGGCGGTCTTCCTGGATTGCGGGCTTGGCAAAACAGTGATCACCTTGACTGCAATCAAGAACCTCATGGCAAAGGGCGAGGTTCAAAAGGTGCTTGTAATCGCGCCGTTGCGAGTAGGGAGGAATACGTGGCCCGATGAACTCGGCAAGTGGGAACACCTGAAAGGGCTGACCTATGCTGTGGCGATTGGGACCCTGGCTGAAAGGAAGGCAGCGCTCAAAGCAAATGCGAATATCACCATTATCAACAGAGAGAACATTGAGTGGCTTGTGATGAAAAGCGGATATGCATTTGACTTCGATATGGTGGTGATTGATGAGTTATCGTCCTTCAAATCCCATAGCGCTAAAAGGTTCAAGGCGCTGTTGAGAGTTCGCCCCGAGGTTGATCGCATCGTTGGCTTGACCGGCACACCTTCCTCAAATGGTTTGATGGATTTGTGGGCGGAGTTCAGATTACTGGACTTCGGGGACAGGCTTGGTAGATACATAACGAGATATCGCCTGAACTACTTTACTCCGGACAGAACCAATGGGCAGGTGGTGTATTCGTATCGTCCACTTCCCGGGGCTGAACAGCGCATTTACGACAAAATCTCTGACATAACCATCTCCATGAGAGCGAGAGATTATCTCAAACTCCCCGCCTTGGTGATGAACGAAGTCAAAGTGGAGATGGGCGAGAAGGAAAAGCAGATTTATGACCAAATGAAAAAGCATATGGTTGTCGACTTTTCTGACACGGAAGTAGACGCACAAAATGCGGCAAGCCTGTCTTTGAAACTGCTCCAAATGGCAAACGGCGCGATTTACGGCGAGGATAAGAAGGTGTACCGCATCCATGATGGGAAGTTGGATGCTTTGGAAGACCTGATTGAAAGCGCCAATGGCAGACCGGTGCTTGTGGCTTACTGGTTCAAGCATGACCTCGATCGGATCCGTGAGAGATTCTCTCAGGCTCGAGAGATAAAATCCCGAGAGGAAATACAGGCCTGGAACGCCGGGGAGATTGCAGTGGGACTTGTCCATCCGGCATCAGCGGGACATGGATTGAACCTGCAACAAGGCGGGTCAACCTTGATATGGTTCGGACTCACATGGAGCTTAGAGCTATATCAGCAGACCATCGCACGATTGTATCGACAGGGGCAGGTCAACACAGTGGTTGTTCACCACATCGTTACGAAAGGGACGATTGACGAAAGGGTGCTGACGGCACTCAGCAAAAAAGAGAAAACACAGGATGCTTTGATTGATGCGGTCAAGGCAGAGTTACGGAGGTAAAGAACATGGAAGGATACAGGTTATTGATAAAAAACATCGTGATGCAAGCGGTAGGTGATTACAGAAAGGCGCTTCGGATATTGAAAAGATACCCTATGTGCAAAGTGGCACTGGGGATGAAACGAAATACTGAAGAGTTTTTCTCCTCGGACTGGTTTAGCGATCTAACCAATCTCGATGGACAGGCATTGATGGAGAGGTTGCAAGAGGAGGCATAAAGAATGACGGCAAACGAGTATCTGAGCCAAGTGTACAACTTGAAACGGAAAATCAGATATAACATGGTTCGGCTTGAAGAGTTGAGAGCGATGACAGGTTTTATTTCTTCGCCCGCTTGGGATAGAGTATCGAGCGGCAACAGATGCACCGAGGCTCCGTTTGTCAAGATACTTGAACGCTTGTGGGAAAAGGAAGCTGAAATCAACAGGGAGATCGAAGAGCTGGAACGAAAGGAAAAAGAGATTCAGTCGGTCATAGAAAAATTGACGAATGAGGACGAGCGGTACATTCTCCTGTATCGGTATATGCAGGGAATGACATGGGAGGAGATTTCAATGGAGATGAACTATGGTAAAACCACAGTCAGGAGGAAGTTCTTCGCCGGCTTACAAAAAATAGTAGTTCCCTCATGAAAAAGGCAAAAATGGATAGCTTTGGATACTTTTGGACACCTGGTTCTTGTGATATGATATAATCAGCAAAAAGTAGATAGAAGTGCGCTTACGTGTGTAGGCGCATTTTTTATAAGGAAGGAGAACGCCGATGCCGAGCAAGCCGAAAGTACCATGCAAGCATCCCGGCTGTCCCAACCTTGTCGAGCCTGGGAAAATGTTCTGCCCCCAACATCGCGCAGGGCATAAGGAATATACACGACCCTCGCAAGACAGAGGATATACTTACGAATGGCGTAAGGCGAGTAAGGCTTTTATTCAAGAGCATCCGCTTTGCGCTATTTGTTTTAGTAAAGGGATCTTAACCGCCGCCACCGTTGTGGATCACATCGTTCCGCACCGAGGGGATAAGAATCTTTTCTGGGACAAGTCTAACTGGCAAGCACTATGCAAGCCGTGTCACGATGCAAAAACACTGCGAGAAGAAACCAATCCGACTTACAAGTATTGAGCGGAGGGGGTAGGGGGATGTAAATCTCTACACCTCTTCTCTTCGTCACCGGCCTGGGCTTTCGTGTGTAAAAACGGCGAAATCAAAAGGGTAATTAAAGGAGGGGCAAAACGATGCCGACAAAATCAAACAACATGGGCGGGCAAGGCGGTGCAAGACCTGGTGCAGGTCGGAAGAAAAACGCCGTCAAAGACAAGGCAGATAACGGCAATCCCGGCGGCAGACCGCTGACCGTTTTGGATATTCCCGAAGTGGAGGGCGTTGAGATGCCGAAGATCCACGACTTCCTGACAAGTGAACAGCGTGACGGCAGCACCCTACAGGCGAAAGACATCTATGAGGAAACCTGGGAATGGCTGAAAAAGGTCGGGTGCGCTGCGAAGGTATCTCCGCAACTGCTCGAAAGATACGCGATGTGTTCCGCTCGTTGGATCCAATGCGAGGAAATGACCAATAAACTCGGTTTCCTTTCCAAGCATCCCACGACCAACAAGCCGATCCCTTCGCCGTTTATCAATATCGGCATTAACTATATGAACCAGGCGGTTCGACTTTGGAACGAGATATTCCAGATCGTCAAGGAGAACTGCTCTACCGACTTCGGCGGTGCGAATCCGCAAGATGACCTAATGGAAAGATTACTCTCCGCTCGGAGAGGGAAATAAAAAGGAGAAATAATTATGTTTGAAAAAGTAAATCCCAGTCATCCTGACAAAGTGGCAGACCGTATCGCCGGCGCTATCGTTGACCTCTCGTATGCAAAAGAGCCGAACCCCCGAGTGGCGGTCGAAGTTCTTATCGGACACGGCGTTTGCTATGTGATCACAGAGACCTCCGTTCATCACGAGAAGGAAGAGATCCAAGCAATCGTCAATCGTATCATCGGTGATGTTTTCGTGGAGTATGTGGAAGTTCCCCAGGACTCCATCCTTGCCTATAACCAAGAGACCAAAGTCCGCTGCGGAGATAACGGCATCTTCAAAGGTGTACCCATTACTCCCACGCAGGTGGAGTTGGCGAGGATTGCAAGAGAGATTTATGCCAAGCACCCCTACGATGGGAAGTACATCCTGGATGGCGAGAGACTGATCATCTGTCAGAGCAACACGCCCAGGGAGGAACTTGAGGCGGAGTATCCGAATGCAGACATCAACCCACTCGGCGATTGGACCGGGAGCATCGATGTTGACTCCGGCGCGACCAACCGAAAGCTCGGCAGTGATATGGCGGACAGCGTAACGGGTGGTGGCTTGCATGGCAAGGACCTCTCCAAAGCCGACGTCAGCGTGAACATCTACGCTTGGCTCAAAGCACAGGAGACCGGGAAAGAAGTACAACTCTGCTGCGCCATTGGTGATGAAACCATTGACGGCAAGGACTATTCGGAGATCGTGGAGATTGCGAGAGAGTATATCAACAACGTCGGCGGTTTCGAGAGATTTGCCGAGTGGGGTTTGGTATAAGGGGGCGCTATGGCGAGAACAACGACTGATATGCAGTTGGTGCCGCTTACCAAGCTGGTGCCCTATGTGAACAACGCACGGACCCATTCTCCCGAACAGATAAACAAGCTCCGTTCGAGTCTTCGTGAGTTCGGGTTCATCAATCCGGTCATCATCGACCGCGACTATGGGATCATTGCCGGACACGGCAGGGTGCTTGCTGCCAAAGAAGAAGGCATCACCGAGATCCCCTGTGTGTTCGTGGACTATTTGACCGAAGCGCAGAAGAAAGCCTACATCATTGCCGATAACAGAATGGCGCTCGATGCCGGGTGGGATGAAGAACTCCTCCGCGTGGAGATTGAGGCTTTGCAGGGTGAGGGTTTCGATCTCGGGTTGACCGGGTTTGATGAAAAGGAACTCGCCGACCTCTTCAAAGGTGATGAGGAAGAAATCGAAGACGATGACTACGACCTCACCGCCGCGCTGGAAAAAGCGTCATTCGTTGAGCGCGGAGATGTGTGGGTTGTCGGCAGACACAGGCTTATGTGCGGTGATGCGACCAACCCCGAAGACGTCAACAAACTGATGGACGGCAAACGCGCAAACTTGGTGCTGACGGATCCTCCCTATGGGGTTTCGTTCAAGAGTTCGAGCGGTCTTACCATACAGAACGACAGTATGAAAAACGAGGAGTTTTACCAGTTTCTCAAAAAGGCGTTCGAGAATATGGTGGCGCACCTTGAGCCGGGTGGAGCAGGTTATGTTTTCCATGCCGACACCGAGGGGTTGAACTTCCGTCAGGCTTTCATCGATGCCGGGTTCCACCTCGCAGGTTGCTGCATCTGGGTAAAAGATAGCCTTGTTCTTGGGCGCTCGGATTATCAGTGGCAGCACGAACCTATCCTGTATGGGTTCCTGCAGAATGGCAAGCACTCCTGGTATTCGGACAGGAAGCAGACCACTATTTGGAAATTCAATAAGCCGAAGAGAAACGAAAACCATCCGACCAGTAAGCCGCTTGACTTGCTCGGTTATCCGCTGAAGAACTCCTCGCAGGAGAACGCCATTGTGGTGGACACATTTGGCGGCAGTGGCTCGACGTTGATGGCTTGCGAAGGACTGAACCGCATCTGCTACACGATGGAACTGGACGAAAAGTACGCATCGGTTATTCTCCGCAGGTATGTGGATGATACCGGTGATGCGGAAGGGGTGTATTGTCTCCGAAACGGAGAGAAGATACCTTACTCCGATCTGGTGAAGAAGGTGGAAGGGAAAGATGGAACAGAAGAATAAACTAACGCTCGGCAGTCTCTTTGACGGCTCGGGGGGCTTTCCGCTTGGCGGGATGCTTGCAGGGATAACTCCTGTATGGGCATCCGAAGTTGAGCCGTTTGCCATCCGGGTGACGTCAAAACGAATGCCATTTTTGAAACACTATGGGGATATCTCGCAGATGGACGGCGCGAAGATTGAACCGGTGGACATCATCAGTTTCGGCTCTCCCTGCCAAGATATGTCGGTAGCGGGAAAGCGTAGCGGCTTGGACGGATCTCGTTCGAGCCTTTTTTATGAAGCCGTCCGAATCATAAAGGAGATGAGGAGTGCAACAAATGGAGAAAAACCAAGATACATTGTGTGGGAAAATGTCCCCGGAGCATTCTCAAGTAACAAAGGACAAGACTTCAAAGCCGTCCTCGAAAGCATCATCGGCATCGTTGAAGAGGAAACCGAGGTGCCTATGCCTGATAAGGGAGAGTGGCCCTATGCAGACTGCTACCTGGGAGACGGATGGAGCATTGCTTACCGAGTATTCGATGCTCAATACTGGGGAGTCCCCCAACGAAGGCGCAGAATCTACCTTGTCGCAGATTTTGGAGGTAGGAGTGCCGGCGAAATACTATTTAAGTCCGAGGGCGTGTCAGGGTATTCTGCGGAGAGCTTCAGCGCGTGGCAAAGAGCTGCCAACGGTTCTGCGGATCGCCCTGGAAAAGCAGGGATCTGCTTTGATGGGTACAACGGAAGTGTAGACGAGAAGGCGGCAACCCTCGGTGTTAACTGTGGGATGTCTTCGGGTCGGAATGGTGTCGTGGAAAAGGATGAGATGGAAGTCTATGAGAACCACTCGCAAGACACCAGATACAAAGGACCCATCAAGGTGTCGCAGACTCTTTCGGGTACACTCGGGAAGGGCGGCAACAATCAGCCGTTCGTGGTAACTCCGAAGACGCTCAAGATCCGAAGCGGGAAAGAGGGCGGCGGCAAAGGGGCGCTTATCCAAGATGACAAGTCAGCCACTCTTGCGACCAACAACGATCAAACCCTTTTCGTTCCGCAGAGTTGGGATGGCAAGCAGGTCGCGCCTACGCTCACAAAGCAGAATGCAGGTGGCAATCAGCGGATGCCCGACAAGGACAACTTCAACTGTGTGTTGGAGCCTTTCGGTATCTCCGCAAAAGACAGCAACGCGATGAAATCCTCGAACCCGCATAGCGGTATCTACAAAGCAGATACTTCGAGGACGATTGATACCAGTGGTGGAAACCCGGCTTGTAATCAAGGTGGCATCGCGGTGGTCTGCGTAGATATGGGTGGTGGGAAGTCTGCTTGCGGGGTTTCTGAAGGGAAAGCTCCGACCCTTGCTTGCACCCACGGCGGAGAACCTGCCATTTGCATCCAAGGGTCGATGATTGGTCGAAAGGATAAGAACGGACCCCAGGGAAGTGGCATCAACGAGGGGAAGTCCTTCACGCTGAATGCTACGGACCGCCATGCTGTCTATGGGATAGGGAGAGATGCTTTCAATCAGGGGCAGAACGCAAAGTACAAACCTGCCATTGAAGAAGAACTCCAACCGACCATAGTTGCAAAGGGACCCGGCGCGGTGGCGGAGCAAGCAAACCCTGATGCGGATTATACCGTGCGAAGGTTGACTCCGATCGAGTGTGCCAGGTTGCAGGGTTTCCCCGATTGGTGGTGTAGCGATCTCGGAACGGCGCACCCTACCGATGAAGAGGTTTACTTCTGGTATAAGGTCTTCAAGACCTATCGGCAGATAACTGGGGAAGGTAAGTGCAGGACGGATAGACAACTCCGCGCCTGGCTGAAAGACCCTTACTCCGATTCCGCAGAGTATAAACTTTGGGGGAATGGGGTGGCTTTGCCCTGTGTTTTCTTCGTCTTGGCGGGTATCGTTTGGGCGCACGAAAATATATCGGCAAGTGAGCAAATATAATCGCCAAACGACTGGATATATCTCCTCATAAGAGTTAATATGTCACTACCAAAAACGAAGGAGGTTCGCAATGGAGAAGAAACCAATAATGGGACTCGAGAACATGAAGGGACTCTTGGCGGAGATATGCAAGAAGACGAACACCCGGCTTTCGGGGATAGAGCAGTTGATTCGCTACTATAGAGAGAGCCTTGGGTGGTCGGAAGAAGAAGCCTATAGATACACGATAGGTCTGTTCCTGAATGGGACCATAGACCAAATCAAAGTGTTAGGTGAGGATGGAGAGGAGATATGAGCGACAAATTAAGTGAAACGATGTTGGAGCTTCTTCGGGAATGCTATCCCGCGGGGACAAGGGTGGAGCTGATGAAGATGGATGATGTCCAGGCTCCACCCCTCGGCACAAAAGGAACGGTAGTTGCCGTTGACGATATAGGCACAATCCACGTGAAGTGGGATAATGGTTCATCGCTTGGCATCGTGTTAGGCGAAGACCTCTGCAAAAAGGTGTACTAAACGGCAACTACCGCGACGTGAAAAAGGAGGATGACGAAAAATGTCGAAATGTGAGGTGTGCGGAAAGGAGATGCTTACGGCAGTAGGTTGCAGTGTACATAGTGTTCATATCAATGGGCGCGTCTACAAGCGAATCAAGTATGGTGAGGACTCCTTTGATTGGGGAGTAAGCCAGGGAGAGCGTTGCCCGGACTGCGGGTGCTTGCCGTTCCACTATCATCACTGGGGATGTGATATCGAAAGATGTCCTGTTTGTGGTGGTCAGATGCTCGGTTGCACCTGTGAAGATGTCTATGTAGAAACTACGAAAAAGCCCTAAATTTCCGAGAAAAATAATAATCAAAATACTCGATAATTTCTTCAAAAATGACTGGATATATGTGTGTATTAGAGTTAATATACACATACAAAAAGGACAGGGGGACACCCCAGGGAGGCAATTATGAAGAACACAATCGAGCAAATCGCAAAGATGAAGGAACAGACAATCGGGGTCGAGATTGAGATGAACAACATCACCCGAGAGAAGGCGGCAAAGACGGTCGCGGCATACTTCGGAACGACAGCCTGGGATGCGGCAAGGCAATACGGCTATTACGCATGGGCTTGCAAGGACGGACAGAACAGAGTCTGGAAGTTCCAAAGGGACGTGAGCATTTCGGGACCAGATGCTGAAAAGTGCGAGATGGTCACACCCATCCTTACCTACGCAGACATCGAGACCTTGCAAGAGATTGTTAGGATTTTGAGAAAGGCGGGAGCGAAGAGCGACTCGACCAGGGGATGCGGAGTTCACATCCACATCGGAGCGAACGGTCACACACCGCAAACGCTCCGCACCCTGGCGAACATTATGGCAAGCCACGAAAACCTCATTACGGAAGCCTTGAACATTTCCTCAAGAAGGATCGAAGACTACTGCAAGGTGGTCGATAGAAACTTCCTCGAAACGGTCAACAGAAGAAAGCCGAAGACGATGGCAAAGTTCGCAGACATTTGGTACGAAAGCCAACATCAGAACTACGGCAGACACGAGCATTACAATGGTTCGAGATACCATATGCTCAACTACCACGCGACCTTTACGAAGGGGACGATAGAGTTCAGACTCTTCCAATTCGATGCCCCGGCGGACGGAAAGCAAAACGGACTCCACGCAGGGCAACTGAAAAGCTACATCCAACTTTGCCTCGCCCTCTCCGAACTTGCCAAGATTCAAAGGAACGCAAGTAGCAAACCTCAGCAGCAAGAGAACCCGAAATACGCAATGAGAACCTGGCTCCTTCGCCTGGGCTTCATTGGGGACGAGTTCAAGACAGCAAGGGAAGTTTTGACGAAGAGGCTTTCGGGCGATGCGGCTTTCAGAAGCGGCAGGGAAATGGCATAAGGAGGGCGCTGCAATGAAACTGTACTTGGCTTACGGCAGTAACCTTAACAAACAGCAGATGAAGATGCGGTGCCCGGACGCAAAGGTGGTCGGGACAGCCTTCATCCACGACTACCATCTGCTTTTCAAAGGGAGCAGGACAGGATCGTACTTCACAATTGAGAAGGAGGCGGGACGAAAGGTCCCTGTTGGAGTGTGGGCGGTTACAGAGCGAGATGAACGGAGCCTGGACTTCTACGAGGGGTTCCCAAGTTTCTATTATAAGAAACCATTAAAGGTAACCTTGAACGAAACAGGCGAGGAGGTGGATGCATTCGTGTATATTATGAACGAAGAGCGGGAACTCGGCTTGCCGTCAGAGTATTATGTCCACGGATGCGTCCAGGGATATAAGCACTTTGGATTCGATTGCCAATATATAGAACAGGCAATAAACGATACACTTGGAGGAATGAAAAAATGAGCCAAAACGAAAACACGAGAATAGTAAGGATTTGTCCGAAATGCGGGCAAGAGTACCATGGACACCCGGCGCTTTCCAGGGTCGATAACGAAACTGCGATATGTCCCGACTGCGGGACCCGAGAGGCGCTTGAAAGCCTGGGCGTAAGCAAGGAAGAACAAGCCGAAATCATCGGAAAAATCCACCAATTTCGGGATGAAAAATAAATGAAAAAAGTCGATAATTCTTGCGAAAATGACTGGATATATATGTGATATAGAGTTAATATACACATAACAAAAGCAAAGGAGAACAACGATGACAAAAGCCTACGCACAGAACACCGCAAAAGCCCTGGTAAGAGATTACAACGCATACCGCAGGATGAACTATACCGCGGCTTGCAAGGATTACAGAACGGCGCTTGACAACCTGATCCGCGTTGCTGCAAGACAGGGTTGGAAGATGAGCTACACGGTTTCGAGCGAAGGCTTTATCACGCTGGGCTAAAGGGGGAAGAACGATGAAATTGCAGGGGAACATCAGAGATTGGTACTTGGCAGCGACCGAGGATGAAATCGGCTACGAGATCAAGAAGGACGCAACCTTCCAGGACTTGTTTGATGCCCTTCAGAACTTCAAGAAAGTCGAAGAGATCCTCGGCGGGGACAGCGATGTGAGAGATACCTGCTTTGAGGAACTCGCAAGGCTCCTCGGGATTAACACCGACCTGGTTTTCACACAATGGAGACTGGCGGCAAAAGCGAAGAACAATCCTTTCCTCGCAAGATAAAAAAAATAAAAACAAAGCAAACACGAAGGCAGTCCCGAACGGGGCTGTTTTTCGTTATGTCTAACGGAGGTGAGAACATTTGCGAAAACTGAAAAAGTATGTTCCGACCATGTTTATGGCAAAGGACTCCAAATACGATAAAGCCTCTGCAGACTTTGCGGTCAACTTCATCCAATGCCTAAGCCATACAAAAGGCACCTGGGCGGGAAAGCCGTTCGAGCTTATCGATTGGCAGGAGCAGATAGTCCGGGATCTTTTTGGTGTTGTGAAACCGAATGGGTATCGACAATTCAACACTGCCTACATTGAGATCCCGAAGAAACAGGGGAAGTCCGAACTTGCCGCCGCGATAGCATTGCTTTTGACGTGCGGAGATGGAGAAGAACGCGCCGAAGTTTATGGCTGTGCGGCTGACCGCCAACAGGCGAGTATCGTTTTTGAGGTGGCGGCTGATATGGTTCGTATGTGTCCGGCGCTGAGTAAAAGGGTAAAGATCCTCGCTGCGACAAAGCGAATAATCTATCTCCCGACAAATAGCTTCTACCAGGTGCTGTCTGCGGAAGCATATAGCAAGCATGGCTTCAACATCCACGGCGTGGTCTTTGATGAACTCCACACACAGCCGAACCGAAAGTTGTTTGATGTTATGACGAAAGGATCGGGCGATGCGAGGATGCAGCCATTGTATTTCCTGATTACTACGGCAGGAACAGATACACATAGCATCTGTTACGAAACCCATCAGAAGGCGAAAGACATTCTGGAAGGAAGGAAAATCGACCCGACCTTTTACCCTGTGATTTATGGGGCAGAAGCCGATGATGACTGGACGGATCCCCAGGTTTGGAAGAAAGCGAACCCCTCGCTTGGAATAACGGTGGGGTTGGATAAAGTACAAGCAGCCTGTTTGTCCGCGCAGCAGAACCCAGCAGAGGAGAACTCTTTTCGGCAGTTGAGGCTGAATCAATGGGTCAAGCAAGCAATTCGTTGGATGCCGATGGAAAAGTGGGATAAGTGCGAGGTTCGGTTCGATGAGGAAGAGTTGGAAGGGCGCGTTTGTTACGGCGGCCTGGACTTGTCCTCCACAACAGATATAACCGCCTTCGTTCTTGTTTTCCCGCCGACAAACGAGGATGAGAAATACTATGTCCTTCCTTTTTTTTGGATCCCGGAGGATAACATCCCCACAAGGGTGAACCGCGACCATGTTCCCTACGAACTCTGGGAACGGCAGGGATACCTTAATAGTACGGAAGGGAATGTAGTGCATTATGCCTACATCGAGAAGTTCATCGAAAGGCTCGGGGAGAAGTTCAACATCCGGGAGATCGCGTTCGACAGATGGGGCGCGGTGCAGATGGTGCAGAACCTCGAGAATATGGGCTTCACGGTCGTTCCGTTTGGGCAGGGTTTCAAAGATATGAGTCCTCCGACCAAGGAGCTTATGAAGCTCGTGTTGGGCGGTTATTTCGCACACAACGGGCATCCGGTTCTTCATTGGATGATGGACAACGTCTGCGTGAGAACCGATCCTGCGGGCAACGTGAAGATGGACAAAGAGAAATCCACGGAGAAGATAGACGGCGCGGTGGCAACGGTTATGGCACTTGACCGAGCAATCAGATGTGGGAATGACACCTCGGAATCGATATACGATAACCGGGGTATTTTATTCATTTAAGGAGGAGGAAATGGGAATTCTATCTAAGATTTTCAGGGCGAGGGATAAGCCTGAGAACAGAACACCCGGGAGCAGTTATGTCTTCACGATGGGAGGTTCGACAAGCGGAAAAGCGGTGACCGAGCGCTCGGCAATGCAAATGACGGCTGTCTATGCCTGTGTGCGTATCCTGTCCGAGGCGATTGCGGAACTGCCACTTCATTTGTATCGCTACAACGATACCGGAGGAAAGGAAAAGGCAATCGATCACACGCTCTATCATCTTCTGCACGATGAACCCAACCCGGAAATGTCGAGTTTCGTGTTCAGGGAAACGCTGATGACGCACCTTCTTTTGTGGGGAAACGCCTATGCCCAGATCATCCGTAACGGCAAGGGAGAAGTGATTGCTTTGTATCCTTTGATGCCGAACAAGATGACTGTCGATAGGGATGACAAGGGGCAGTTGTATTACAAGTACACTCGCTCCACAGAGGAACCCCACACGATGGAAGGCTCAACAGTAACCTTGAAGCCGTCCGATGTCCTGCATATTCCCGGACTCGGTTTTGACGGCTTGGTCGGGTACTCTCCGATAGCAATGGCGAAGAATGCCATCGGAATGGCGATTGCCTGTGAGGAATATGGTGCGAAGTTCTTTGCAAACGGCGCAGCTCCGAGCGGTGTTTTGGAACACCCTGGGGTAATCAAAGACCCGGCAAGGGTACGCGAGAGTTGGAACTCCACCTTTGGTGGAACTACGAATGCCGGCAAGGTTGCGGTCTTGGAAGAGGGGATGAAGTACACCCCGATATCAATCTCGCCCGAACAGGCACAGTTCCTTGAAACGAGGAAGTTCCAGATCAACGAGATAGCGCGTATCTTTCGTGTCCCACCGCATATGGTCGGAGACCTGGAGAAGTCGAGTTTCTCCAACATTGAACAACAGTCTTTGGAGTTCGTGAAGTACACGCTTGATCCCTGGGTGATCAGATGGGAGCAATCTCTGTCCCGGTCTTTGCTCTCGGCAAACGATAAGAAAACCTACTTCTTCAAGTTCAATGTCGAAGGTCTCCTGCGCGGTGATTACGCAAGTCGAATGACCGGTTATGCGACCGCGAGACAGAACGGCTGGATGAGCGCAAATGACATCCGCGAACTTGAGAACATGGACAGGATCCCTGCTGAAAAAGGCGGGGATTTGTATTTAATAAACGGCAATATGCTGCCGCTTGGGGACGCGGGAGCTTTTGCAAATAAACAAACCAACAAGGAGGATTCTGATGGAAAAGAACAAGAAGTTCTGGAAGTGGAAGAATCTGACGGAAAACGGCGAACCGGAAAGCGCAAGGGTACTTGAGCTGTATGGGACCATCGCCGAGGAGAGCTGGTTTGACGATGATATCACTCCGCAGATGTTCCGCGAGGAGCTGAACGCAGGGAGCGGTGATGTTATCGTTTGGATCAATTCGCCTGGCGGGGACTGTGTCGCGGCAAGTCAGATCTATTCCATGCTGATGGACTATAAGGGCAAGGTCACCATCAAGATTGACGGCATTGCGGCAAGTGCGGCATCCGTGATTGCGATGGCAGGGTCCGAAGTTCTTATGGCTCCCACGGCGCTGATGATGATCCACAATCCGATGACGATGGCGTTCGGTAATCACGAAGATATGCAGAAAGCAATCGAGATGCTGGACGAGGTCAAGGAGAGCATCATCAATGCCTATGAGATCAAGACGGGACAGAGCCGTGCGAAACTCGCGCACCTTATGGATGCGGAAACCTGGATGAATGCCAATAAAGCAATCGAACTCGGATTTGCGGACGGCATTCTTACCGATGAGAAAGTCGCGGTGGATGTTCCGGCTTATGCGTTTTCCGGCAAGGCAGCGGAGAACAGCCTATTCAGCAAGTTGTCTGCCAAGGCAAAAACGATCAACACTGCTCCTGTGGAAGTACCTGCGGAGCAAGCAAAGACCGGACGTTCGGTGGACGAACTGATGGACAGACTCAACCTAATCAAATATTAAAATGGAGGATAAAAACATGACTATTTTGGAATTGCGTGAAAAGCGTGCAAAGATGTGGGAAAGCGCGAAGAACTTTCTCGAAACCCACAGGAATCAGAACGGCACCCTCTCGGTAGAGGACGATGCCACCTACAGCAGGATGGAGGAAGAGATCGCAGGTCTCGGCAAGGAGATCGCTCGTATGGAAAGGGCGGAGGCTCTCGACAGCGAGATGAACAGACCGATCAGCAAACCCATCACGGAGAAGCCCGAGAAGGTCCAGGTTGATACCAAGACCGGCAGGGCAAGCGAAGCCTATAAGAAGGCGTTCTGGAAGAACACTCGCAGCAAGCACGATATGACTCCCGAGATGAAGAACTCTCTCAACGAGGGTTTGGACGGCGAGGGCGGTTATCTTGTCCCTGATGAGTTCGAGACCAGGCTCGTCACCGGTTTGAACGAGAACACCGTCATCCGTTCCAAGGCTCACGTCATCACCACCTCGAGCGGTTTGCACAAGATCCCCGTGGTCGCGTCTCACGGCTCGGCTTCGTGGATCGATGAGGAGGGTGCTTACACCGAGAGTGATGAAACTTTCGGGCAGGTGCAGCTCGACGCTCACAAGGTCGGCACCATCATCAAGGTTTCCGAGGAACTTCTCAACGATTCCGCTTTCGACCTTGAAGGCTACATCGCAAGTGAGTTCACTCGCAGGATCGGTGACAAAGAAGAGGAGGCTTTCCTTGTCGGTAATGGCACGGGCAAACCCACCGGCATCCTCAACGCGACCGGCGGTGGTCAGGTTGGTGTCACGACCGCAGGACCCACTTCGATCACGGCGGATGAACTCATCGACCTGTTCTATTCGCTCAAGGCTCCCTACCGCAAGAACGCTGTGTGGATCTTGAACGACAGCACGGTCAAGGCGATCCGCAAGCTCAAGGATTCCACCGGCAACTATCTGCTCCAGCCCGCGCTCAAGGATGGCGAGGTTAGCACCATTCTCGGTAGACCTTACTTCACCTCCGCATATGCTCCCGAGATCGCTGCGGGTGCGAAGACCATCATCTTCGGTGACCTTTCCTACTATTGGATCGGTGATCGCCAGGGAATCTCTTTCAAGCGTCTCAACGAACTCTTCGCCGGGAACGGACAGGTCGGTTTCCTCGCGTCCAAGCGCCTGGATGCCAAGACGATTCTTCCCGAGGCGATCAAGGTTCTTCAGCAGCACGCCTAAGGGGGTAGCGGTATGAGTTACAACACGAAGAACTATACCGAGCAAGGTGGTGAAAAGACCGTCATCGGTGGCGAACTTGAGGTAAAGGAGGGAGCGAAGGTCAGCGGTATTCCTGCTACCGCTCCCAATCAACCTGCCTCGGAAGCTAACACGGTTGCCGCGCTTCGGGATGACTTCAATGCTCTCCTTGTAAAGCTCAAGGGAGCAGGGATCGTTACTCCCGATGCGTGGAGTTTCTCCACTCGCATTGCTCCGAATGTAAGTGATGTGGGTGGCAGGAATAACGCGAAAGCATCTGTTGCCCTTGACGGAACCACCATCACGATTACCACCGATGTTGCCGAGCTTGAAGAGTACGCGAGTTCTGTTCCTGAACAGGGAACCCATAAGTGGATTGGCATTGGCATCGGCACGGGTCTCTCTTCTTTGACGAAGTTGAGATATAACGGTGGTGCGCTGACCGCTACGGATATTCAGGAAGCAGTAACGGTTGGTCTTGACCAGGCGGGCGAGTTCGTTCTCTGGGTCAAAGCGGATGAAGTCGTGACTACGCCCAAGATCATCACACTTGATTCGGACGGATACAAGCAGATGGTCATCTCCATCGTTATCAAACAGCCGGACAAAGAGTAAAAGGGGGAGGTGGCAGTGATGGAAACGCTACTGGAAAAGGTAAAGAAGAACTTGATCCTGGAACACAACGAGGATGACGATCTTTTGTCGATGTACATTACTGCCGCCAAGTCCTATGCGGAGAGTTACCAACACATAGAGGAAGGGTACTATTCGGAGAACCCCATACCGCCTACCACCGAGCAAGCGATCATTATGCTTGCCTCGCACTTTTATGAGTCGAGGGATGGTGGCACAGGCGGTTACTTCTCCAGTAGTGTCGCAGCCGGGGAGCAGGTTTGGAATACGGTCAACTTGCTCCTTCGCCTTAATCGGAGGTGGAAGGTATGAGTGTCGGACGAATGAACTCATTCATCGATATCGTGCAACCCACTTCCGTTCGGGACAGCGAAGGCTTTATGGTGCAAACGGACGTGGTGTTGGCATCGGTTCGGGCATATCGTGAAGGGCGGCACGGAAGCAAAGTGTGGGCAAACAGGGCGGCTTTTTCGGAGGCTACCGACCTCTTTCGTTTCCGTGTCATCCCTCATTTGGAGATCCGTTCCGATCTGATCATTCGGTGCAAAGAGCGCAGGTTTGTTATCACTTCCGTTGAGGATGTGAAAGGCGGCGGTCTCTACATCGAAGTCTTATGCAAAGAGGTGAAACCAAGTGGCGAAGTGCTTTGTAAAAATGCCTGACGATTTCCTTATAAAGATATCTCGGCTCGGGGAAAGAACGGACGAAATCGTTCCGAAGGTTCTCCGCGCGGGTGCGGAAGTTGTCGATAAGGCAGTCAAGGATGGACTTGCAGGAGTCATCGGCAAGGGACTGAAAGAGGAAAGCCGAAGTACCGGTGAACTCATTAGGGCGCTTGGCGTTTCTCACCCGAGGCAAGACCGTGAAGGGAACTATAACGTGAAAGTCGGTTTTGATGAGAATCGCCCGGATGGGAAAAACAATGCAATGCTCGCCAACATCATCGAGTATGGGAAACACGGGCAACCGCCTAAGCCGTTCTTGAAAAAGGCAAAGTCGGGCAGTAAAGCGGCCTGTCAAAAGGCGATGATCGATAAGTTGGAAAGCGAGGTGAATAAGATATGAGTTTGCTTTCAGAACTGGTGGCTATCTTTGATGGTCTCTCGATCCCGGTGGAAACCGGGGTTTTTTCTAAACAAGCGCCGAGCCGATATGCTGTCCTGACTCCCATTGTGGACTCCTTTGAACTTTATGCGGATAACAAGCCGGAGCAGGATGTAGAGGAAGTTCGCATCTCCCTCTATGACAAGGGCAACTACCAAACCGCGAAGAAACGGATAGAGGCGGCTTTGCTATCTGCGGACATAACGATAACCGACCGCAGATATGTCTCTCGTGAAGACGATACAGGTTATCACCACTATGCCATAGATGTGGCAAAGAACTATTTATTTCAGGAGGTAAATTAAATGGCAACTATCGGGTTGGATAAACTTTACTATGCCAAAATCACGGAGGGTGCCAATGGTGTGGAAACCTATGGTACTCCCGTTCAGCTTGCAAAAGCAATCAATGCGGATATCACCGTTGAATTGCTCGAAGCCACGCTCTTTGCGGACGATGGAGCAGACACGGTCATTAAGGAGTTTAAGTCCGGCACTCTTTCTCTCGGTATCAATGATATCGGAGTCCAGGCGGCACAGGACTTGACCGGCGCTCGGCTCGATTCCAATGGCGTCTTGATTTCCGCATCGGAAGACACTCCCGCTCCGGTGGCTATCGGCTTCCGTGCGAAGTCGGCATCGGGACATTACCGCTACTTCTGGCTGTACAGGGTGTTGTTCGGCATTCCGTCCACTTCTCTTAAGACCAAGGGTGACAGCATCGAGTTTTCGACGCCCACCATCGAAGGTGCGATCAGCAGGAGAAATAAACTGGATGGTCAGAACAACCATCCTTGGAAAGCGGAAGTCACCGAGGGCGCGACCGGTGTTTCTTCGGGGACCATCGAGGACTGGTTCGATGCGGTGTATGAGCCGACCTATACGGCTGCGGCGGCAGGAGGCGGGAACGTATGAGTGAAGAGAGGACTGCAACGATAATCCTTGGTGGGAAAGAGTATCAACTGTTACTCACAACCAAGGCAACGAAGGAAATCGCAAAGAAGTACGGAGGGTTAAGTAACCTCGGAGAGAAACTATCAAAAGTGGAGAACTTTGAGCTTGCACTTGACGAGCTGATGTGGCTCATCGTGCTGCTTGCGAATCAGCCGATCCTCATTCACAACCTGCAGAACCCCAACGATAAGAAGGAACTGCTCGACCAAGACACGGTGGAACTCTTAACGACTCCCTATGAGATCGCAGGGTTCAGAGAAGCTATTATGGATGCGATGCTGAAAGGCACCAAGCGAGAGGTCGTGAGTGAAGAGCCAAAAAACTCGTAGGTCGGACGGAGAGGGCAACTGACGAGGAACTTTTCGCCCGGTTGATATTTTACGGAGTCACGCTTCTCGGAAGAACGGAACGGGAGGTGTGGCTCATGCCCCTTGGTCATCTGTTGGACCAGTGGGAGATCTATAAACAATTCAACGGAATCAGTAAACCGCGACGTGAGCGTTTTATCGAAGAGGTTATCCCCTTCGGTATCTGATGTCGCGCGGAAAAGGAGGTGAGACAACTTGGCTGATAACTTTGGTGTAAAAATTGGTGTTGAAGGTGAGAAAGAGTTCAAGCGAGCGCTCGCCGATATCAATTCACAGATGAAGGTTCTCGGGTCCGAGATGAAACTGGTAGAGTCCTCGTTCGACTCCCAGGATAAGTCGGTGGAAGCA
>Ga0310696_10001259_pt1 | contig 37123 bp, 31 predicted proteins | sample AusTroGonzalo_MG_4_FD_203885 | JGI IMG/M metagenome (GOLD analysis project Ga0310696, IMG submission 203885) | Bovine rumen microbial communities from tropical cattle in Woodstock, Queensland, Australia - Gonzalo_02 (v2) (version 2) | ecosystem: Host-associated > Mammals > Digestive system >... | reverse complement strand
GCCGCCAAGTCGTGACACTCAAAAAGCCCAACATATCAATCATCAGCAACTGGAAGCCTTCAGACGAAGATTTCAGACAGTCGTAATATCGTGCATAGATAAACGAGGCAATTGTGATGGCAAATGCCAAAATAGGCGTCCAATATTTGCCAATCCGTAAAATCACCATATAGAGTATGAAAAACTCGAATAGCACAAAAGTGAACCAATAGCCACCTTTCAGCGCGCCTAACTGATGGAAGAACTCTGGCGGAGGCGCCAAGAGTAAGAGAAAAATAAAAGTAGGCAATAACTGCACCATCGCCTTATGTCGGGCAACTGTCAGGAAAGCATTTTTAGATGCAGGTTCAAACAACCAGCCACTCAACATGAAAAAGCAAGGAAGGCGGAAGAGGATAAAAATCGCATTATAACCCATTCTGGAATCTCCAAAACAGAAATGGCAGACATGCGCAAAAACCACGAGAATCATAGTGAATCCTCGCATCGCATCGATGTATCCTATCCGTTGTTTGCCCATAACGGATGCAAAATTACAGAAAAAAGCCCGAAACTTTGGTCATTCACGCAGAAAATATTAACTTTGCGCCATAAAAACCATCAGATTATGCAAGCAATCATCTTAGCAGCAGGCATGGGCCGACGATTGGGGGAATATACAAAGGACAATACCAAATGTATGTTGCCCGTGAATGGTGTGCGCCTAATAGACAGGCTCCTGACACAACTCTCGAAGCTGGGTCTGAAACGAGTCGTCATCGTCATTGGCTACCAAGGTCAGAATCTAAAGGAGTATATTGGCGACAGATATAACGATCAGCTCAAAATAGAGTATGTCAACAATCCTGACTATGACAAAACGAACAATATCTATTCTCTGGCTTTGGCCAAAGAGCAACTTCAAGAAGATGATACGCTGCTGGTGGAGAGTGACCTCATCTTTGACGAAGGCATGTTTACGCTACTGTTGGAGAATCCCTACCCCAACCTAGCCCTTGTGGCCAAGTACGCCACTTGGATGGATGGAACAATGGTGAAGCTCGATGATGATAATAATATCGTGAACTTTGTGCCTAAGGCTGCTTTTAACTATAACGAGACTGATTCGTATTACAAGACAGTGAACATCTATAAGTTCAGCCAAGCGTTTTCCGAAACGAAATATGTCCCCTTCCTCGAGGCCTATACCAAGGCCGTTGGCAATAATGAATATTACGAGAATGTGCTTCGGATTATCTCATTCCTGAACAGCCACGAACTGAAGGCACTCCCCATCACGAACGAGAAATGGTATGAAATTGACGATAAGCAGGATTTGGATATCGCAGAGGCGCTCTTTGCTGACGAGAAAGACCTGCTGAGAAAATACTACGGACGCTTTGGCGGATTCTGGCGATTCCCAAAAATGCTAGACTTCTGCTACTTGGTGAATCCTTACTTCCCCACGCTAAGAGTCATCGACGAGATGCAAGCCAACTTCAAAACGCTGCTCACAGAATATCCCTCTGGCATGAAAGTCAACACGCTCATCGCCAGTAAATGCTTTGGGGTCAGTGAGGATTATATCATCCCAGGCAATGGTGCTGCAGAACTGATCAAGATACTGATGGAGGACATCGAGGGAAAAGTTGGTGTCATTCGTCCCACCTTTGAGGAGTATCCCAATCGCCTGCCACAAGAACAATTAGTAACGTTTGTCCCACAAAATGATTGCTATCGCTATTCAGCACAGGATTTGATGGATTTCTTTAGCGCCCATCCTGTCGACACCTTATTAATTATTAACCCAGACAATCCTTCTGGCAACTTTATTCCCAAAGCCGATTTGCTGAAATTGGTGGACTGGAGTAAGAGAAAGGGCATTCAACTGATGATTGACGAGAGCTTTGTGGACTTTAGTGAGGATTACGAGCACAACTCGCTGCTTCTCGATGAACTCCTTGAGGCCTATCCGAATCTGATTGTGATGAAGAGTATCTCGAAGTCGTTTGGTGTGCCTGGCATCCGATTGGGTATTCTAGCCTCAGCCAATAAGCCATTGATTGCAAAGATGAAGAAGGAGGTTTCCATCTGGAATCTTAATTCGTTCGCTGAGTTCTTTATGCAGATCTATAACAAATACGAAAAGGATTACAAGACGGCATGTGGAAAGTTTATTTCTGAACGGGCAGACTTTGAAGAACAACTGAAGTCTGTCAACTATCTGCGAGTGATGCCATCGCAGGCAAACTATTTCTTATGTGAGGTCCTCCCCCCCTATACGGCTAACGAAGTAGTGCTCTATATGTTAAAGCGTCACAATATTCTGACCCGCGATTGTAGCAACAAACCAGGTCTCGATGATAAGCAATATATGCGCATCGCCATCAGGAATCACGAGGATAACACCAAATTGGTAGAAGGTTTGAGACAATTCAAGAAATAAGCGGATGAAGATTTGCATTTGTGGTGGTGGCAACCTCGGACATGTCTGTGCAGGATTCTTAGCGAACAGAGGTTATCAGGTATCTATACTGACGACTAAACCAGAACGTTGGAATTCAGAACTCGAGATTGTAGCACCAGATGGTGTATTCACAGGAAAGTTAACATTGATTAGCTCAAATCCAGAAGTGTTGATACCACTGGCAGAGATGGTTTTATTCTGTGTGCCAGGATTTGCCATTCATGATGAACTTGAGAAGATTAAGCCTCACCTATCTGATAAAGCAATTGTTGGCACTGTTGTTTCAAGCACGGGTTTTTTCTTCGAAGCTTTCAAAGTATTGTCACCCGACATCCCACTCTTCGGATTCCAACGAGTACCTTTCATCTCTAGAATTATTGATTATGGCAAAAAAGCTGAACTAAAAGGTTATAAGGAAACGCTCCATGTGGCGATAGAGAACACTTCAGAAAAAGAAGCTATCAGAGAAAAACTGGAGAAACTATTCGAAAAGCCAATCACCTTGGCAGATAATTACTATGAGGTAAGTCTCTCCAATAGCAATCCCCTCCTCCATCCCTCACGTCTTTACATGATGTGGAAAGATTGGCAGCCAGGGATCGTCTATCCAAGAAATTCTCAGTTCTATGCTGAATGGACGATTGAGGCTTCAACCCTTCTGATAAAAATGGATAATGAATTCCAGCAACTTCTTAAAGTATTAGGATTAAAACCAGGTTGCATCCCAACCATTCTCGACTATTACGAAAGCATAGATGCCGAGACCCTGACCCAAAAGATACACGACATTAGAGCCTTTCAAGGTATCCTATCACCCATGAAAGAGGTGAAAGGCGGGTGGATTCCAGATTTCACAAGCCGCTATTTCACAGAAGATTTCCCCTATGGCATGCGATTTATCGTTGAAACAGCAAATGAAGAGAATGTTAAAATTCCTACGATAGAGGAGGTCTACCAATGGGGACTCCGACCCATGCTTTCAACAACGTAATAAATGAGTTATGCAGCCGAGAATACAACCTGATGCGTCATCACGCAGTTTTTCCCATAAGTCCGTCAAATGGATTATGGGAGGAAGTGTTGTTATTCTACTAATCATATCACTCATTTACTATCTTATCCCGCAATACAAGTTTTATTATGTCCCAGAAGAATTATCACCATATGACATTCCCCCATTACACAACGACGACACCCTCAGAATTGCATTCATCGGAGATAGCTGGGCCGATTACCATACTCTGTTATCAGGCGACACTATAATGGCAAAAGCAGCAGCAAAGATTTACAACCATCCTATAAAAACACAGACAAGAGGCAAGAAAGGAGCCTTGAGTAAGGAAGTCTACTTCTTCATGTTCAGCGACAAAACCACTGAGCATTCCTACGAACCAGACCGTTGTACGCAGCCACTAATAGAAGATCACCCGAATTATTGTGTCATCTTTACTGGCATCAACGATGTCACCTATCTGCGTACCACCTCATACTATGCAGAAAATATGAGACTCATCATTCAGCTCTTACTACAAAACAACATTCGACCTGTTGTTATGGAGATACCCATTGTCAACTTTACCGAACCCATGAATAGAAAAAAAATCTGGGAACGATGGTTCTACAAAATCCGTTCGATATTGACTGGCACACAAAACAACCAAGGAACAGATTACCAAGAGGCACTCAAAAGGATGCTGTCAAACGCCCAGTTGAAAGACAGTGTAATATACATCTCTGCCAAACAGTGGAATCCCAAAGGCAGTCTCGACACCACCATGTTTCTTGTTGACAGACTTCACCTCAACTTGAACGGTTATCATATACTTGACTCCTGTATTGCTACAGAAATCATTAAATATCACACAAAAAATACATCACAACAATAAACACTACCCGCCAATTGTCCACTTTAGCCACTTATACTTATTAAATATATACGAAAAAAACAGTGGCGGGAAGAAGCCGATTGGAAATAAAATGAATGGCCCTATCATCCAATGCTCTCTAAACCACTGGTTTAAAACTGGTGTAATAAACACCGTATCCATAACGATCTGATTAAAGATATAGAGTCCCATACTGAGTCGCTCAACTTCCTGAACGACCTTTCGGGTTCGTTCTGGCATGGTACTCTTACTCAAAATGATTAGCAGTTCAATGCAAAGGACATAGGCTAAGACTGTCCTAATCGATTGGATAAGTGTGTAAGGCATTGAAATGGGATACCACACGAAAATGAACAATCCTAATATGACAAAAGGTAAGGTTATATAGGTCCAGTTGGGCAGCATCCAACCCACACGCAACTTGGCACAAAGATAGCCGATCATGAAAGCTGGGAAATAGTATAATATCTTGTTAATACATAGGAATTCACCACCATATATATACTTTGAGAATACAAGTCCAAGCACATAACCGATGACAATCAGAAACAAACCGATTGTTCTAGTAAACTTGATTCTCTGGGCATTCAACAGTTGAAGAATTACGGTAATCGTAAATACGCCAAATAACATGAGAAGAAACCATAAGTGACCAATACCATAAAACAATTTAGACCAAGTATTCCAAGGCCAGACAATAGCCATGGGAATGCCCCAGAACAAATACGGTATCAGCAGACGTTCCGCCTTAATGCGAATCACTTCCAAGGGATGACGATATTTATTTCTGTAGATATACAGATAACCATACAAATAGCCAGAGATGAATACAAACATATTCAAGTCTATCACATTCAGGAAATCGGAAATCCTGTGCCATTCTGAGATATTGATGGCATCTACCTTGACCCACCTGCCATTATAAAAGCATAAGCTGTGAAAGGCAACAATCATAATCATCGCCATAACACGCATAATTGATATCTCGTCAAATCTTTTAGATTTTTCCATTTGGTACCATCAAACTACTTTAATCTGCAAAAATATATAAAAAAAATGAAATACAAGACAATTCTGCTAAAAAAATATTATTTTTGTGGCATGAAAGAAAGAATCAACTGGATAGATTGGGCAAAAGCACTTGCAGTGACAACAGTCGTGTTCTGTCACCTGCCCCAGTCACAGGATTGGTTCTATTACCGATATCTCCAATCTGTTATAATCGTCATCTTCTTTTTTATTTCGGGTTATCTGAAGAAAGACAGAGGTAGCGATAAAGAGAATTGGAAAAAGTACTGGTATGGTCTTATTATACCTTATTTATTATATAATGCTATCGTTTACCCATATTGGTTGTTCAAGTTTTACCTAACAAATGGTGAAATGCCAAACCTATTCCAAGCCGTACGCCCCATCATCGGAGCACTTCTAATGCAACATGAGAATGAATTCGCAGAACCCTTGAACGGTCCGCTGTGGTATCTGCCAGCTATACTCATCATGCATGTCACCATTGACCTATGCAGAAAAACAAGGCATCAGCATGCTATCATGATATTGCTTTGCATCATCTCCTTTGTGCTATATGCTGCTAATAAATACTGGTACTTTGCGCCCAATCTGACCCCAATGGGTCTGATGCGCAACCTACCTTATTATTATATAGGGTATCTCATGGGACAATATAACCTGTTCAAGGCTTGCAATCCCAAGCGTGACTCTATCTGTGGTATCTTATGCTTCGCAGCCAGCATTCTCCTCTTCGACTGGCATCTGGATGCTTTCTATTCTGGCCAGCACATGCTGCATATCGTTTTATTTTATCCGGTCAATGTTTTGTTCTTTTTCGGAGTACTTAATGGCTGCAAAGTTTTTAACGGTTTCAAATGGTCATTCATTACAAATCTCTCTAACGGAACCTTGATCATCATCGGTCTACACATCATTCTCGTTACGATCTTCAATTATGCCTTGAAACATCTGCTGAACATGATTTGCTATTATTGGTACACAGCCCTCCCCACAGCCCTCGTCATTATAGTCCTCCTCTACCCCATCATCCTATGGGCAAAGCACCACTCGACAATTCTCTTAGGCAAAAAATCGCTCAATAATTTGGATATTCAGTAAAAATAAACTATATTTGCAAACGAATTGCGGAACTAATGGAAGAGAATATAGGCTTGCAGCTAAGCATTATTGTTCCTGTATACAACGTAGAAAAGTATATACGCCCTTGTATTGAAAGTATTTTCAGACAAGGACTAGATAGTAATTTGTTTGAAGTGATTGTTATTAATGATGGGACAAAAGACAATAGCATGGAAATGATTACTGACATCATTAGCCAGCATTCCAACATAACTGTCATTAATCAAGATAATCAAGGGCTTTCTGTTGTACGGAACAATGGAATCGCAGCGGCAAAGGGAGAATATATTTTAATGCCAGACTCTGATGATCTGCTTATTGATAATAGTCTACCAGTTTTACTCGAAGTAGCAATAACATCTAAAGCAGACTTGGTTGTGGCTGATTTCATCAATTTGAGTAATGAAGAAATAGAGCGTACAAAGATTTATCCGCCACAACAAAAAGAATTTGAATATCAAGAAAAGACCGGTAAAGAATTATTCTTACAAGACCTTAATCCTTATCAGTGTTATGTTTGGCGTACTCTCTATAGAAGAGAGTTCCTATTATGCAATAATTTAAAGTTTGTTCCTGGCATCTATATCCAAGATGTACCTTTTACTCATGAATGTTATTTAAAAGCCCAAAAGTGTTTGAAAACATCATGGCTGTTGAACATTTATAGAAGAGGACATGAATCTGCCACTTTTTCATTCAACCAAAAAAAAGTAAAGGACTTCTGTATTGCTATTGGTAAAACTTGGGAACTGACCCATCTTGATGGGCTGTCAACTATAGAACAAGATAAACTTCAGGAAGATGTATACACATCGTTTTCTATGGTTCTATGGGTAATTGCTCATAGAATTGAAAAAGCATCTGATAGAATAGATTGTATTGATTTCATGAAACAACAAGCCCCAGACTTATGGTTCAGAAATGGGGCAAAACAGAAGCTTATTTCTATTATGTATAGGTGTCTACCACATACTTTTATACATATACGCTATATATTTGCCACTATTTATGAAAACCATATTCGTCCATTCATTAATAATCGGTTAAGGAGACCGTTCATTAAGAAATGAAAATTGCATACGTTTACTCTACTATGGCTGCTACAGGTGGGACAGAGAGAATGATCACAGAGAAAGCGAATTATCTTTCTGAACGATTTGGATATGATGTAACCATCATTTCCTGTTTTCAACACCTAGATGAAGAAAACTTCTTCAAATTATCTCCAAAAGTCAAACAAATCAATCTTCATATCCCATACTTCTCGCAATACAAATACAAATATCCCAAGAGACTCTGGGTAAAAGTTCAACTTAACAAACAGTTGAAGAAAAGTATTAGCCAATCAGTGCAACAAGTAGACCCAGATATTTTGATTGGTGTTTCACGTTTCAAAGCCAATTATATAAGTTCCATCAAGTGCAGGGGGAAAAAAATAATCGAATGTCATGAAGTCAAATATAACACACTATATGACGCTGGTGTTAACCGATCCTTTCCACTCAGAGTCTTTATGAAGGTTTACGAGCATATTTATTTTAGTGCTATAGAACGAAATGCAGATGCCATTGTAACATTAACGGAAGAAGACAAGATGTTATGGAAACGGGCTAAGCATAAAGCGGTGATTCCCAACTTTTCAACCATGCCTATTAGTCAATATAGCGATTGTACGTCGAAGCGTGTTATCGCTGTCGGACGATTAGAATGGGAAAAAGGATTCGGCAGACTGATTCAAATTTGGGCAATTGTTTCCTCCAGGCATCCTGATTGGCATTTGGATTTCTTCGGAGGAGGCGGTATGTATGACACACTCCAAGCACTCATAAAGATATACAAAACAAAAAACGTAACATTCCACAACTTTACACATGATATCAGTCAGGAATATGCCAAAAGTTCCATTTGTGCTGTCACTTCTTATTTTGAAGGTTTTTCGCTTGCCTTACTCGAGGCCATGAAGCATGGTGTACCCTGTGTTGCATTCGATTGCCCATTTGGTCCGAGAGGCCTTATAAATGATTCTTATAGTGGTTTTCTGGTCGATAATGGCGATATCAAAGTCTTTGCAGAAAGGATATGCCATTTAATTGAAGATGAAGAACTCAGGAAACAATTCTCAAAGACCGCTATTGGTTTTGCTGATACCTTTAACGTAGATATTATCATGAATGAATGCAAAACATTTTATGAGAGATTAGTCAATCTTCAGTGAGTTTGATTGCATTAACCCGGCTTTTCAAACATGGACATATTTGAAGAATCCTCTATTTCCCATCACTATTGTCGCATTTTAATGCAATGCCTTTGAAAAAAGACTTCATTACATGATAATGGTTACGAAACCATCCAAAACGAACCAACTGAACGAAAGGCGGAAAAACAGTTAAGAAAAGAAAAAACGAGATAGCCCACCGGCCATCGCCAAGAGACTTCTTCATCATCTTACGACGAAGAATAATAGTTTTTTCTTTGAGTTCCAACGGCAGTTCATGATGAAGGAGCAAGTCTATAGAACGCATATACATATGAATTCCCCAAAAAAATCTCTCCACATATAAATTGTTATGATTTAAAGATGCCAACATGGTATTAACAATCTTATGATAAGCTTCAACACGATGACTATTATTGGATTGAGAAGTCGTGATAGACCCATCATTCATTACATAATTATAAGTCACTTCAGGAATAAACACAACTGAACTTACAACATCATATAAACCATAAGACCACAATTCGTCTTCATACATTATGCGAGGAACAAATAGCAGATGATGATCCAATAAGAACTGACGACAGACGAGCTTATTCCACGCCATCATAGGTATCTCAAATTGCAAAAAAAGATGCATAATGTCATCGTGGTCTGTCAACAGAAGCGCCTTCCCCTCCTGATTCTGCCAATACTTCTTGTGGCGAAAATCATAGGAATTGCCAACAACCATATCAACAAGGCCTCCATTATATGTCAATCTCTGAGATAAGAGTTCCAAGCAGTTTGGAGAGATGTAATCATCTGAATCCAAAAAATAAACGAAATCACCTTTAGCTATTTTCAAACCATTATTCCTGGAGCACGAAAGTCCTTGATTCTCCTTGTTATGTATTATTCGGAAAAGGATTGGCCCTTGATAGTTATCAATAAGCCGCTGGGCAATCTGCATACTCCTATCAGGCGAACAGTCATCAACCAATATACACTCGAGAAAACCATCAAAGCCTTTCTGTCCGATAATAGATAGAAGACATCTTTCAATATACTTTTCTACATTATAAATTGGTATGATAACACTTATACTATACATAAAAAGAATCAGTCATCATGATATTTTATATACAATTTTATCAAGCAAATACAATTTAGAACGGAACCACTGTAAACCTAAAAGAGATTTTAAAGGAACAAACATTAATAAGAAGAACAACGCCAAAAACAGACGTATGTGCTTAACAGCATCCCAAAACATAGTATTTCTTACAGAATAAAATTTACTATAAAGATTTGATTCAACATGATACTTCTCTTTAACATCAATAGCCATCATCATCCAACGAGCAACAAAAAGACGATGGGCAGCATAATGAGCAACTTCCCCTTTTATTTTTGGAGGATGCGTAAATACATAATCACTCACCATGATAAGACTATCAACCAACTTTTTTGCCTTTAATTCACTTGTATGCATCAACGATGATGGATTTGTTTCATACACGTATGTCACAACTGGCACTATCAGGATTGATGAAACATGCGAATAAAGCCTATACGTCCATATGACATCCTCATATAGAGCGACATCCTCATCAAAGAACACACCATTTTCAATAATAACAGAACGACGTATAAGTTTATTTACCACTTGACGGTCTATCTGGCGTCTCAAAACAGATTTCCATATTAAAGAGGTGTTGTCTATCATATAAGGAGAATAACTGTCATTCGTTATAGGCGTATTTGACAAGAACCGATCTTCCAACCATAAGGTTTGTCCCATAACAACATCAACAAATGGATATTTTACATGATAAGAGAAAAGAGTCTTTAGGGTGTTCTCTGAAGTCACATCATCGGAATCCATGAAAAAAAGGAAATCACCTGAAGCGACAGAGAGTCCAGTATTTCGTGCAGCAGAAACGCCCTTGTTCACTTCATGCCGAAGGAGAATAAAGGAAATATTAGAGCCCTTATAATCATTTATAGCTTCTTTTGCTATTTCCATACTCCTATCTGGCGTTGCATCATCTATCAAGATACATTCTATATTATAATCCTTGAACTCTTGTTCAATGACTGACTCAATACAATGACGGATATATTGTTCTGCCTTATAGATTGGTATAACCACAGAAATTGTCATGACTATTCTATTCTTTTAGTGTATACCGTTTATAAAACATCATATTATACGGTATTTGAGTTAGATAATATATTAAGCGTACGGTGAATTGCCCCATCGAAAGGATATAGCGGCTCGCTTCCAATAGTCTGTAGTCGAGTATTATCGAGAATAGCATGCAAAGCTACAGAATAGCCTTTCTGTTCTATTTCTGAAGGAAGATCGAAAACAATATCCTTCCCCGCCCATGAAGCGCAAGCACCAGCAAAATCTTTTAACCTGACATTACAATCCGAATTAGAGATGTTATATGGCACACCAAATTCTCCATGAAGTAGGACGTGCAACATAGCTTTAACAGCATCTGCAACATAGGTGTATGAAAAGAACTGTTCTCCCTTACTTTTCAAAACAATATCCTCACCTGCCAAGGCCTTTAAGATAAATTGTGATGAAGCTTTTGTATCAGACTCCAACATTGTGGGACCAAAAACACGACTCAAACGAACAATCTTAACCTTAGCTCCATGTTCTGCCATATATGAGAAACACAACGCCTCACTCAAACGCTTTGACTCTGGATAACAAGATCTTGCGTTTTGAAGATTCAACTGACCTGTATAATCTTCCGTGAATACATCTTCACCCCGAGCGTTTCCATATACCTCAACAGAGGAAGGATATAGAATTGTCGCACCACAGGCAATGGCCTTATTCAGGGCATATTCCGCACCCTTTACATTAATTTCAATCGTCTCAACAGGATATTGTGAATAAGCCAATGGATGGGTATTGGAGGCTAAAGGTATGATAACATCCACTTTCATGTCTTCGGGCAGGGGTTGACGTACATCCTGCTCTATGAAATGAAAATGGTCATCATGCTCATAGTCTCCGAAGCGTTTTTGTGCTTTCTTCCAATTTCTTCCGACAGCATAGATTTGGATATCAGCCTCCTGAGAGTTGTAAAACATCAAAGCATCTATCAGACAGGTACCTATCAATCCCGTTGCTCCAGTTATCAGAAAAGATTTCCCCTTAATTATTTCTATTTGGGGAATGTCAAATATCCTCTTTAGATCTTCCTGATACAGAGGATGCTGTTTGTTCAGTTTTATTTCAGCCATGTGTCTTTATCAATTTTCAGATAACCCTTAAACAAATCAAGGTCATCTTTCGTTGTTAGTTTAATATTCTTGTCTGAGCCCGCAGCAAAATGCAGTGTCTCACCCAATTCCACCATCATCGTATTAGTATAGGCAGAGCCATAAATGCCAATCCCCTTCTCAAAAGCCTCATGATAGGCAGCATCTAATTTCTTATACTGATAGGCTTGTGGCGTTGAAACACGACGCAATGTTTCTCTGGGAATATAATTCTTTGTCGTTGTTTCATCCTCTGGATTCACAATAAAAATCTGCTCATTATATGGCATCGAAGTTACAGCATTGCCATATTGTATAGCCTTTTGAATAACATCTGTCAAGACGGTTGCATCGACCAAAGGACGAATACCATCATGGATAATGATAATGTCATCATCGCCAGCTTTGTCCTCCAAATGAAAAACACCATTTCGGATACTTTCCTGTCCCGTGTTACCTCCAGAAACCACCCATTTAAGCTTTGTAATGTTAAACTGATGAGCGTATGCCCACAAGACATCATGCCAACCTTCAAGGCATACAACCTCGATGGCATCAATCATTGGATGCATTTGGAAGCTCTCTAAAGTATAAATAAGCACAGGCTTATCATATACATTGATGAACTGTTTGGGGATATCCTGTCCCATACGGTTTCCCGAACCACCTGCTATTAATAAAGCTATATTCATAAGACAATCACAAATATTATGCTGCAAAATTACGAAAATAATTCAAATAATCAAGAAAAAAAGAGAAAAACTTGCAACATTATAAAAAAAACACTACCTTTGCGAAATTAAATACAAGAAGCAATGAAAGCTATTACTGAAGAAGAACTTAAGGTCATCCAGTTAGACCTGCTACAGAAAACAGCAGACTTCTGCGAGAAGAACGGTATCAGATACTACCTTTGCGGTGGTACACTTATTGGTGCCATACGTCATAAAGGCTATATACCTTGGGACGATGACATTGACATCTCAATGCCTCGTCCTGACTATGACAGATTTATCAGCATTTTCAATAAACCTGAGAATTATTATCAGGTCATTGATATGTCGAACGACAAGAAATATGGCTTCCCTTTTGCCAAAGTTCACGATACGAGAACATTTGTTGATGAACTTCAATATGCAAAAGACCATTTCGGTGTCTATATTGATATTTTTCCTATAGATGGTGTGGGGGAAGACGAGCAAGTTTATAGAATATTGAGATGGCGTAAACTCTTGCACACAAAGAAAGCCAATTATTACCAGAGAACAATATCCAAGAAAATCATCAACACATTCGGAAAAATCCTTCTTCTCCCCTTTTCTACACATGACATCCTCAAGAAGATGGACAAAGAAGCTCGGAAATATCCTTATGGCAGTACATCAAGAGCAGGTATCATCATTAATCCTTACGGCACTCGCGAAATTGTAGACATATCTGTATTCGACCATGCCATACCTAAAGAGTTTGAAGGAAAAGATTTTATGGTTCCCGTTGGCTACGATACATGGTTAAGAAGTATCTACAGCGACTATATGCAACTTCCGCCAGAAGACAAACGCCATAGTCCACACGTAGCAGTCGCTTATTGGAAATAAGAACTGTTTTCAGACGAGAATAATTTAAAACTTCACTTGTTGTCTTTTAATATTTGGTCTCATGTACAATTATCAAACAATTCTATCCATTTTTGCATAATAAGGTCTTCACGAAAACGTTCTGCACTCATGACTCCTTTACGTCCCATTTCTTTTCGCACTTCTTCATTTTCTATAAGATAACAGATAGACTCAGCCAATTTTTCGACGTTACCATTTTCAACGAGAATACCATCTTTACCATTTGTTATAATATCCTTTGGTCCACAAGGACAACTGAAAGACACAATAGGCAACCCTGTTGCCATAGCTTCTCCTAGAACCAAAGGAAGTCCCTCATAACGTGAACTAAGTACAAAGATACTACTCTCTGCATATTTACTAAAAATGTCAGCCTCAGCTTCATGACAACAAACCACATGTGAAATACCGAATCTTTCAGCAAGCTCAATAAAAGCGGCCGGATTACCTGCTCCATATATATCTAACATCCAATCAGGATGCTTCTCATAAACATATTTCCATGCATTAATTAACATATCAAAACCTTTCTGCCATGTATATCGACCAACAGCGATTGCATGATGATGACTACAATCCGAAAGAACCTTCGGAAATTTGATGATTGGATTCGGGATTACCAAAACGTTCGCAAATCCAGCCCACATATCTTCATCTTCATGCGTTAAAACCACGAATCGATCAAGACGCTCAACTTGTTTGTCTAGGCTTTTCTTCCATTGCTTTGTAACATATTCATTTACAAAAGAAGGGAAAAAAGACTTATTAAACACGCGATAACTTTTGCGATTAAAATGTATTTCCCCTACCTTTTTACTACCATCTGGAATATCATTGATAAAATTAATCTCTCTGCGTAGTACAGATACCGTTATATCAGGACGCACTTGCATCAAATAATCCGTTAGCTGCCGCTTATATTGGCTCGTCTTCCAATAATACAACCAAACTTTACGATATAACGGCATGGATTGTATCACTTCAAAGTTGATATCAAAATTGACATATTGTACTTTCGGTGAAAGCTCATAATAATGCGGCATCGAAGCATTTTCTGTCAAAACGACATACATTTCGAAATCAGTATGCTCAGCCAAATAATTAACCTTTTGACTTAAAACCCTACTCATGCCATTAGGATACGATAAGTCACCTACGATATATACGATACGTCTTTTCATACATTCCCTAACTAATTGTTCTTATAGGTCAAATAAATAGATGCCACGGATTCAGCAACTCTCTGAGCATTGAACCTTCCAACGACTAACTGGCGAGCTGTATCTGCACATTTCTGAAATAAGTTTCTGTCCGTATAGAATCTATGGATCGAGCAAACAAGTTCATTTACATTATTAAATGGTACGACAAGTCCATTATTCTCATTTACGATCAACTCTTTTGTGCCATCTGTCGGAGTGACAATAATAGCCTTTCGCATTGCCATAGCTTCCAACAAAGCAATCGACAATCCCTCCCAAAGACTTGGAAGACAATACACATCTATACTATTAAGGATCTCTGGAACATCAGTACGAAAAGGAGATCTGAAGATATAATCTTTCATATGATTAGTACGAACATACTCATCCACCTCATTGTCCATATCACCCTCCCCAATAAAGAGCCCTTTTATCTTAGGATTCTGAGAATGGGCAATCATTATTGCCTCCAGAAAAATAATGGGATTTTTTTGCAGTGTACAACGAGCAACGAAACCTACAACAAAATCAGAATCGGAGAAGCCAAATTCTTTTCTAAGATTAACAAATTCCGAATTAGGGTTGAACCGATCTAAATTAATCCCGTTTTCTATTACATGAACGCTTTTTAGACCAAACTCTCTTGCACCTGTTTCTGCATTACTTTGTGAAACACATATTACATCATTAGAATAATGGCATATAAGTTTCTCGCTCATAGCACGCATTTTCCTTACTAAGAGTCCTTGGTCATTATGGAAACTCCATCCATGAACAGTATATATAAATGGAACATGATTTCCAAGGACAGACAGTAACACATTAGATGCAGCCCGACTCCCATGGGCATGAACAATTTGAATACCTTCTTCCCTTATTATACTCTTGACCTTTCTCTGAACCTTTATATCAAAAGGCCTTTCAGAATCAATTACATGACAAGTTATTTTCTGTTGTCGTAACCTTTCTATCATTTCTCCTCCTGAAAACGATAGGCATATAGGTTCGAACTGACTCTTGTCTAAATAGTATATGAGATCAAGAAGATGAGACTCACCTCCCCCTATTTGCCCCTGACGGATAACTTCCAAAATCTTTAACTTAGTCATACACATTAATCAATAATGATGCAAATATAATTATTTTATCTGAATACAACAAATTATTAAGGAATTATCTACTCTTTTGAAATCAATTTCTCAAATAGTAATAACCATTCTGACATTATTATTGACGCTTCATAACGCCGAGAAGACAGAATACCCGCCATTCCCATCGACATACGTAATTCAGGATTTTCAATAAGTAAACACACTTTTTCTGCAAATACTTCATCATTTCGATTTACAACAAGAAAACCATCTTTACCATCAGAAATGATATCAGCAGGACCATAGGGACAATCAAATGCCACTACAGGCAAACCACAACTCATTGCCTCCGGAAGAACCAGGCCAAAGGGTTCGTATCGAGAAGTCAATATCAAGATCGAGCATTGCTTATATTTTTCAAAAATTGCAGATGTAGCCTCATGGACTTGTATATTAACATCCTTCTGTTTGATTTCAGCTAATAATGAATCCTGTTCCTCACCATATCCACCATAAATTTGAAGGCACCAGTCAGGATGACGCTGATAAACGATATTCCAAATACGTAAAAGACTGCCAACATCCTTCTGCTTTGAAAAACGGCCTACATAAATGACAGACTTTGCTGTACAAGCACTATATGACCCACTCTCGTTCAGACGGACGACATTAGATATCACACAGACTTTCGGTGTCAGTTTTTTCCATTCTTTCGCATCACCTTTCGTTAAGGAAACAGTCATATCTGCCTTTTTCACAGCCTGCTGGAGATACCACACATGAAACCGTCGCAATAAGCCATCACCATCAAAATGACTGGACAAACAAGAAGAATGAGACTCAAAGACAAGAGGGACATGGCCTTTCGTTTTAACGACATCACGAATATAATCTATACGCGTACAAATAATAATATCTGGAGCATGTTCTTGAATCTTACTTGCTAAGCGTTCACGAAACAGGCGATGTAGCTGCAGATTCCTGACCAAACGTCTCCAAAATGACAAATAATATTGCTCGAAAAAATGAATATCAAGATCTTCATGCAATACATTTTGATGCAAAGGAAAACAAATCGGGTGATTCCCTTGATTGACAGTTAGCAAACAGACTTCATAGCCTCCCTGTTCTACCAACCAATTGGCTTTCTCTATCAAAACCCGTTCCAGCCCCCCATAGATAGCCAATGCATCACAAATGTAGAGGAGTCTCATTTTAAAGGATTGGGTTTTACAAGATTATCCTCGCTATCTTCGTAATGCTCTTTCTTGGAGAAAATGCGAGTGATTCCTTTACTCTGGATCTTTACATGATGCACAAAACTCTGCCACATAGATTGATTACCAATAGTACCGTAACCAGTAATAGCACGACAACGACGATCCCGAACAAATTTTATTTTTCCGTATTTCTTCAAAGACAGGGCCATTGAACCATCTTCACCACGGATGATATCTACTCGATACTCTTCTTGACGGCCATAGTCTGCATTGTACGCAAAGACCAAACCACGCACACTCAGTTCCGGACGTTTGAAATGCTGAATCCATAAGAACAGGTCACGACACATCTCAAAGAGTCTCAATCCCAACTTGCTATGATTCTCATCAGGGAAATAGCTCCAAGTGGCAGAAACGGCAACAATTCCTGGTTTCATCAACTGATCCAACATCAGTTCGTAATACATTGGAGGATAAATAGTATCACTATCCACATCAAAATAGTATTTCCCTCGTGAATGTTGCAAACCACAGCGACGGGCGTATCCACAAGAATGCTGGTATTCTGTATAATAGGGTATTCCTGATTTCTCATAGATTTCCGCAGTCCTATCTTTTGAATCATTATCGACTCCGATAATTTCTACAGGATACTTGCACTTGATCTCACTGATAGCCCAAAGACAAGCCTGAAGATGGGTTTCCTCATTATAACCTATCACCACTATTGAAGCGATTGGATTGTCACTTTGTAAAGCAGCTAATCGTTCTCTTGTTCCATCTACTATATCCTGAGGAACTTCGCTAAATGGTTTCCCATAAATCGACAGATATTTATCGTACCAATTTGCCATAAGATAAATTATTTTTGCGCGAAGATACACAAAATCCCTGAATAATCCAAATTTTAAACGATTTTTTTGGAGATGTCGGCAAAAATACGTAATTTTGCAAATTAATGAATAAGAAACATTGAGGTTAACAAGAGATGAATAATACAATTGTCATAGCCAACAGGCTTCATTGGATAGACTGGGCCAAAGTCATAGCAATTTCGCTTGTCGTATTTGGTCATATACCTGAAGAAAAAGGTAGTTTATTCATTCATTATGTTTACCAATTTCACACGCCATTGTTTTTCTTTATCTCAGGATATCTCACAAAAAAAGAAGTTTTTTGTGGACCAACTTTAAAAAAGTATTGGCATACACTTATTATCCCCTATTTCTGCTACAATCTCATTTTTTATCCATATTGGGTGGCGAGATATATCATAGAGCATCCCCATCTCGAATGGTTTGATTTTATCAAGCCCCTACTTGGTACATTGTTATTACAATTCAAGACGCCTATCTCAGAATCACTTAATGGTGTGACGTGGTTTGTCGCAACTCTAATAGTTATGAAGATAATTCTTTCAATATGTAACAAATATAAGTATGGATCGCTATTCATGATATTATTAGTCATTACAACAGCTCTTTTCTATATTGCCAACGAATTTTATATGTTTTACATAAATCTTCCATTTGTTGGTTTTATGAGGTGTTTCCCATTCTTCTATTTAGGTCATATTTGCAGACACAAGAAAATAGTATCTGAAAAGCCACAAAGATACGACCTCGTATTATGCATTGCATGCTTTTTTATCAGTTACATTATATTCTCATATAAAATGACCTCATCTGGAATGCTTAATTATGGACTATGCTTTTGGGGAATATGCATTTCAGCAATTACTGGTATTATCAGCTTTTGTAAATTGATGGACAAAGTGCATCTGACGATCATCGACAATATATCCATTGGAACAATTGTCATCATGGGATTGCACTGGATACTTATTGGAATCACCAACTATACAATATCAAAATCATTTCACATTTCCGATATCGCATATCCGTTATGGGGAGCCGTTCTATTAACCCTCATATTTATTGTCATCATATATCCTATTATCTTGTTGTTTAAAAATAAATATCCATTTATGCTGGGTAAACGGACATCAAAGTAAACGTCTCATTTTACCAATCAACCAAACTGCACAGACGCATAAACATGAAGGCTGTTTACTCAAGACATATAATGCTATATTGGGAAACAAGCATTTGCGAAAATGTATAATTTGTTTTAATGATGCAGGAAAAGCCAAAATATTTTTGATTTCAGAATTGGAGACATAAGGTACAATCAATCTCCGTTTTTTCAATATATTACATACGATATAAAAATCTGTCAATGCTAAGACGTAACACCGATGAGGATAGTATACTTTATTAGTTAATAAAGAAGTACGTTGCTTTAGGTATTCTATTGTCTTGACATTCTGCATTATTTCTTCTTTATCAATTTGAGTCCTACATTGATAATTTGAGAGTGAGTTTTCTCTACAACAATAATAATATGTAATGTTAGGCAACATAACCGCTCGAGAAACATATGTAACTAATTCGTATGTAAAAACCATATCCTCCCAAAAATTGGTATTAATAAAACAGAGTTGATTCTCCCGGAGGATAGATATCTTCACCAAATAGTTACAGGCAGAAGCTTGAATGCCTGCATATTTCCGATAAGCGAAACTAGCTAAAGAGTCTTTTTCAAATAACAGCAAGGCTGGATACTGATAAACATGCCTTATTCCTGAAATCTCTATCTTTTCGTATGAGCCGAACACAATCTCTGCACCATACCGACGGACATTTTCCATCATTATGGAAATGGTATTCTCGGCAATGATATCATCAGAATCCATGAAATATAGATAATCCCCCTTTGCCTCCTCTATAATCTGATTACGAGATGCAGAAACACCCATATTCCTATCATGAGTAATAACACGCATAGCTCCCCCCCTTTGATGTGTTTGTTGTATCTCTTGTATAATGGCCAAAGAGCCATCACCTCCTGCATCATCAATCAACAAGAACTCTATGGAGGGGTACTTCTGTGCCAATGCAGACTCCAACGTCTGACGAATATATAATTCAGACTTATATACGGGAATTCCTATAGTAACGTCATGCTTCATGATCCGACATCAAATCATCAAACAACTCTTTCCATTGTAAGGCTATTCTTTCAATGGCATATTGCTGGGATTTCAATCGGCCTTTTTCCCCCATTTGCTTTCTCTTGCCCTCATCATGAATCAATAGCAAAATACGATCAGCAAAGAAACGGATATTGAACGAAGGAACCAAAAAGCCATCAACGCCATGGGATATTATGGAACGAGGACCATTCTCACAATCAAAAGACACCACCGGTAATCCACACGCCATGGCCTCAACAATCACCAAACCAAAACCTTCTGAGCGAGAAGGATGTACAAAAATAGAACTCTTGACATATTCACTCTCTACATCTACCAAGCTACTTCTCAAATGGCAACGCCGTTGGTCGATTGAAAGATCATCCATCATTTTTACATATGGGGTCGGATCTCCCATACCATATATATCTAACTGCCAATCAGGACATTCCTTCTCAACAATAGACCAAATCTTTAACAACAAATCAAAACCTTTTTCATTGGAATAACGGCCCACGGATATTATTCGCTTGGTATCTGAGCGTTTCTGACTGGAAACTTCTATTGGCAGAGGATCAGGTATCATCTTTACATTATCCAACTCTGGCCAATCCTGAACGGCGTTGTCAGTTAAAACAACAAATTTATCAAGCCTCCTTAATTGAGCAACCACATCTTTTTTCCAACAATCTGAGAACAAGCGCATAAAAATAGAAGAGTCACCATCTTCAATACCTCGATAGCTTGAACGGCTCAGATGTAGTTCCCCAATCTTACGACTCCCATCCTGAATGTCATTGATAAAATTAATCTCACGACGCAAAGTACTAATTGTTATATCAGGTTTTATCCTTAGCAATTCACGTTTCAGTAACTTCTTGTATTGTCGTTGTTTCCGGATGTATAATAATAGTTTCTTTATAAAGGGTTTATTCCACAGATCCTCAAAAGTTATGCCGAGATTAATAACTTCTACTCTTTTTGACAGATGAAAAAAAGAATGGTCGCCATTACCTTCTGTAACAATAATGGTCACTTCGTATCCAAAATGTTCAGCAAAGTAATTTGCTTTTGTAGTAACAACCCGTTCTACCCCACCAGCAGAATATAATGCCGGTGTACAATAACATATCTTATATTTCCTATTATTCATGAACTGATTGAACCCTTTTGGATTGCAAATGTACTCATTTATTTCTAAAAACACAAAAAAAAGCAAGAATATTTGGAAGTTTATAAAAAAATCACTACCTTAGCCAAAAATTTTGAGAATGAGGAAAGCGTTATTTGTTATTTTCCACGGATTTGATCCCAACAATGGAATCAGCAAGAAGATATTCTATCAGGTCAATGCCTTAAAGGCCTGTGGAATGGAAGTGCATATTTGCTATATGGATGAGACTTCAGGGAAAAAGCGATTGATTGATAACAAAGTAATTGCTGATTATGGACAAGGAATCATCAGTAAAATAAAGAAAAGAACAGAATTTTCCTCCATCACCCAATACGCGAAAGAGAATGGTATTGACTTCGTCTACTTGCGCTCCAACCACAATGCTAGTCTTTTTACAATTCGGATGGTCAAACATATGAAGAGAAATGGCATGAAGGTTGTAATGGAAATACCGACATATCCCTATGACTCAGAATATGCAGCACAGGGTATGAGCAGGCAAATCTTCCAAGACAAACTATTCCGAAATCAACTTGCAAAGCATTTAGATGCCATTATCACATTCTCGGACTACGATGTCATTTTTGGCCAACGAACCATCCGCATTTCAAATGGCATTGACTTTGATAGCGTGAAGATAAAGTCTCATGTCAATAACACCACAAAAGAACTTAATCTGATAGGAGTTGCAGAGATACATACTTGGCATGGGTTCGACCGATTGGTAAAAGGCCTCGCATTGTATTATTCGAAGCCACAGAACTATTTTGTGAAATTCCATGTTGTTGGTTATTTTTTCTCAAAAGAGGGAGAGGCAGAATTCAGGAAGATTATCACAGACCATCACATGGAAAGATACGTCATCCTTTATGGCAAGAAGCATGGAGGAGACTTGGACACGATATTCGACTATTGTGACTTCGGGATTGGCAGTCTTGGCAGACATCGTGTTGGCATTGACAAGATTAAAACTTTAAAGAACAGAGAATATGCCGCCCGCGGCATTCCATTCATCTATTCAGAAACCGACAGTGATTTTGACAACAAACCATACATATTAAAAGCGCCTGCAGACGAAACACCTATAGATGTCGATCGAATCATAGCATTCTATAAAACAATCAAAATGACACCATCAGACATCAGGAATTCTATTCAGGACCTATCCTGGAAATGCCAGATGGAACATGTTATAAAAAATGTATAATATATGAAAAGAATCTGTTTCCTTGTTGACAGCATATTCAGCATCGGTGGTGTACAACGAGTCACTGCCGTCATTGCCAAAGAATTAGCAAAGACATACGACATTACTATTGTCACCTTTGATAATCCTAAAAACAAAGACACATCTCTATTTGAACTTAATGAAGCAAAGATTAACTATAGGTTCTTTGCTTATCCAATAGTTGGGTCCTTTTATAACAGAATATGCAAGGCGTATAGTTATATATATAAAAAATACCGTTTACAATCAAAATGGTCTTCTAACCTCTATGCCTATAGTTCTTTCCCTGCACCTTTGAGAAAAGCACTAACGAAAGAGTTGCAAATAGGCAATTATGACATTATCATTGGTGTACATGCTCCATTAGCAAGTCGTTTGGCCACCATGAAAAGAGATTTGCCAGATGTAAAGTGTATAGGATGGATACACAACTCATTTGAGGCGCTCTTTGGCGAAAGCGGCATCTATATTGGCGCAGAAAGGAAAAGGCATTACATCTATCAGTTCCGAAAGTTAGATCATACCATCATTCTTTGCCAAAAAGATGCGGAAACTTACCACCAGTATGATCCTGCATTCAATACCACCGTGATTTATAATCCTCTGACCTTAGAGCCAGATACTCCTTCAACTGGAACAACCAAGACATTTTTGGCAGTTGGACGTTTTTCTCGTCTGCACAAGGGATTTGATATATTAATTGAGGCATTCCATCTGTTCTCACAGAAAAACAAAGAATGGAAACTGGATATTGTGGGCGAGGGCGTGGAAGAGAATCTATACAGGTCACTTATCGAGAAATATAACCTGGAAAATAGAGTAACGATTCATCCCTTCACCAATCAGATACAAGAATACTATTCAAAAGCTCAGGTTTATGTGCTTAGCTCCAGATGGGAAGGGTTCGGACTCGTTTTAGTCGAGGCTATGGCACATGGACTTCCTATTGTTTCTTCTGACCTGCCTACAAGCAAAGAGATTATGGGAGATTTCGGTCTTTATTTTAAGAATGGTCATATTGAAGAATTAGCAGAAAGGCTGGAAGAGGCCACTCACATAGACTGGAACAAGAAGACAAAAGAAGCATTCGAAATCGCCAAACGGTTTGATATCAAGAATATTATCAACCTCTGGAAAGATCTTATCGAAAATGGTTGAGAAAGAAAAATTGATAGAGTTCATCAGATTCGGGATCGTTGGTTGTTTAGCCATCGCCATCCAATATACCGTCTATCTTTTACTCATAGACTATATGAATGAGACGGTAGCGAATACTATTGGTTATATCGTCAGTTTCTGTTGTAATTTCCTTCTAACTACATATTTCACTTTTAAGGTCAAACCCAACAAGAAGAGAGCTGAAGGATTCGCTTTCAGTCACCTGATGAACTGGGGCATTCAAACCCTGTTGCTTAATTTCTTTATCTGGGTCAGAGTGGATAAAGTCTGGGCACCATGGCCAATGTACGCTATCAGTGCGCCCATCAACTTCTTGTTTGTGAGATTCTTTGTGAAGACAAAGGGCGAATAAGCCAGAAAAGTATAAAAAAATTTGGAACTCTCAATAAAACTTCGTATCTTTGCAAAAAGAAAACGGTAAGAATGAATAGTGAACAGATTAGGGAAAGCTTCAAAAACAACCCAAAGTTGAAAAGACTCGTTGACTGGTTGATAATGAATCAGATCCAGACGCGTCCTCGCTGGTATATCCGGATGCTAGCCCCATTCTATCAACACAGAGGCAAGCACTCAGTGATTCACTATTCTGTAAGAATGGACACGCCTCCATACCGGAAATTCCATTTAGGGAACTATAGTGTCATTGAGTCGTTCAGTTGTATCAACAATGCTGTAGGCGACGTCATCATTGGTGACCATACTCGCGTTGGACTCCATAATACGATTATAGGTCCTGTAACAATAGGCAACCATGTGAATTTGGCTCAAGGGATTACTGTGACAGCTTTGAATCACAATTTCACTGATTCGAAGAAACGAATTGATGAACAAGGCATCACTACAGCTCCTGTCCATATAGATGATGACATTTGGATTGGTGCTAATGCTGTTATTTTGCCTGGCGTTTGTATCGGACGGCACTCTGTTGTCGCAGCTGGTGCAGTAGTAACAAAGGATGTACCTCCCCATTCTCTTGTGGTAGGGGTACCCGCTAAAGTGATTAAGCAGATATGAGAATAGGTATAGAGGCACAACGGATATTCAAGAAGAACAAGCATGGCATGGACTATGTGGTTCTTGAAGAAATCAAGCAATTGCAGAAGTTAGATACCAAAAACGAATATTTCGTCTTCGTTGCACCAGGTGAGGATCGTTGCCTGACAGATTCTCACAATGTTCATATCTTAGAAGTCGGTAATGGATTCTACCCTATTTGGGAACAGATCACCTTACCACATGCCATCAAGGAGCTTAACCTCGACATTCTACATTGTACTAGTAATACGGCCCCTTTACGCTGTAAGGTACCCTTGATACTCACGTTGCACGATATCATCTTCTTAGAAGTTGGAGACAAATCAAGCCATTCGTTTTACCAAGATCTCGAATGGTTCTACCAGAGACAAGTCGTTCCACGCATCTTGAAGAAATGCAAACGCATCATCACTGTTTCTGATTCTGAACTTAATAATATCGTTTCAAAACTATCGATTCCCCGTGAACGAATGGCTATGATCTATAATGGATATAACGAATGGTTCAAACCTTCCACAGAAGCGGACTTTACCTATCAGAAATATATCGACCAGTCGGGTTATTTCTTCTTCCTCGGTAACACAGACCCTAAAAAGAATACAGAACGTACGCTGATAGCCTATTCAAAATACTTGGAGAAGTCTGACGTCAAACGGAAATTGCTGATGGCAGATCTGGACAAACAATATCTAACTGACATTCTGCTTCGAAACGGTATTGAACATATCCGTAAGATGATTATCATGCCAGGCTATATTGTGAATAATGATTTGCCTAACATCTATAACAATGCATTTGCATTCCTTTATACTTCACTAAAGGAAAGTTTCGGCATTCCACTGCTTGAGGCGATGGCCTGTGGTACACCTGTGATTACTTCAAACACATCATCCATGCCAGAGATTGGCGGACCTTACGCAATGCTAGTCAACCCGGAAAAACCTGACGAAATAGCAGAGATGATGCTCAAATTGGAGATGGATGATGACTTATATCGTCAACAAGAAAAAGTAGGAATCGAGCGTGCCAAGCTTTTCTCATGGGAAAAAACAGGAGAAAGGCTACTCGAAGTCTATGAAGATGTATACAAAGAGATTAAACGATCATCCAAATAAATCCAATGAAAGATCCGGATGATTGACTTCCTCAGATTCAGCAACATCCTCATCTGCAGCATGGTTCTTAAAATCCAACATCAATTGACGGGCATCTGCATTATTCTGCGTATTCAATCGATAAACGCCACGACGTCCTGTATTCTCAATTAATGATTGTGGCGATTTAGAATTCTTTAGGAGATATTGCTGTACATAATTACGAATATCTTCAATTTCCAAAGGTACAAACAAAGATGTATTCAGATTATACAGATGTTTAGACAATAGCTGCACGCTAATGCCTTTATTACCTACATCGGTTAAAATACTCAATATCTGCTGATCGTATGTCATATTAAAAAAGGTCGGTAAAACAAGTGCTTACCGACCTTCTTTTATTTGCTGTTAATTGTCTTATGCCAATGTAACTTTCTCTGCATCGTTAACAAGCTTGCCCTCTTTGAAGAGCCAACCCAGTCCGAGAAGAGTCTCCTCCTCAGAAATCTTTGCAGCCTTAGCAATCTCCTTTACGGTGAGAGCCTTACCTGCTGCTGCAAGTGCCTGATAAACATCTCCTGCCTTGAAACCAGCATTCTCTGCGTTTACTACAAATGTAGCCTTTGCAGCTGCCTTAGGAGCAGCGGCCTTCTTAACGGTTGTGGTCTTCTTTTCAGCGGCTGCCTTAGGAGCGGTAGCCTTCTTAGCTGTTGCTTTCTTTTCTGCCATAATACTTAAAAAATTAATACTCTATTTGAAGATTTAAACTTCTCTTTTAATTTTCGCGTGCAAAATTACCGCTATTTTCTCAGACAACTTACTGATTTTTAGGCATTTTTAGCAGAAATATGACTATTCTTGATGTAAGTCAACTGATTCTTTTACCTCAACCTTCAAGTTCAGTTCTTCCAACTGCTTCGGATCCAACTCACCTGGGGCATCCAGCATGACATCACGACCACTGTTATTTTTCGGGAAAGCAATACAGTCGCGGATGCTGTCGAGACCTGCCATCAAGGAAACGAAACGATCAAGACCAAAAGCAAGACCTGCATGAGGTGGTGCTCCATACTTGAAGGCATTGATGAGGAAGCCGAACTGTGCCATCGCACGCTCAGGTGTAAAGCCCAAAATCTGGAACATCTTCTCCTGCAGTTTACCATCGTGGATACGAAGTGATCCACCACCAACTTCTACGCCATTGCAGACGAAATCGTATGCAACGGCACGAACCTTTGCCGGATCAGTATCAAGCAATGGGATATCATCTGGATTCGGCATCGTAAATGGATGGTGAGTTGCCATCAGGCGCTGCTCTTCATCACTCCACTCAAAGAGAGGGAAGTCGACAATCCAAAGACAGACGAAGTTATCCTTATCACGCAGTCCAAGGCGATCGCCCATCTCCAAACGAAGCGTACAAAGTTGGATACGGGTCTTGTTGGCATTATCACCAGAAAGGATCAATACGAGGTCGCCATCCTTAGCGCCCATCGCTTCCTTCACTTTGGCCCATACCTCAGGCTCATAAAATTTATCGATGCTCGACTTGACGGTACCGTCTGCATTGAACTTCACATAAACCAATCCCTTTGCACCTACCTGAGGACGTTTCACAAAGTCAGTGAGCTGATCCAGTTGTTTACGTGTATAATCAGCACAACCAGGCACACAAATACCACCAATATAATTGGCGTCATTGAATACAGGGAAGGTACCAGTGCCTTTCAGCACATCCATCAGTTCCACAAACTCCATACCAAAACGAAGGTCTGGCTTATCAGAACCAAAGCGACGCATAGCTTCATGCCATGTCATACGCTGAAGTGGCGGAAGCTCAACACCACGCACCTCCTTAAACAGATGACGAGCCATATCCTCAAACAACTGGAGTACATCCTCCTGTTCTACAAACGACATCTCGCAGTCAATCTGTGTGAATTCAGGCTGACGGTCAGCACGCAAGTCCTCATCGCGGAAACACTTGGCAATCTGGAAATAGCGGTCGAAACCTGACACCATCAACAACTGCTTCAGTGTCTGAGGAGACTGAGGTAATGCATAGAACTGTCCAGGATTCATACGAGAAGGCACCACAAAATCACGAGCGCCCTCAGGCGTAGAACCTATGAGAATCGGTGTTTCCACCTCGATGAAGTCCTTACTATCCAGGAAGTTACGAATCAGGATAGTCATACGATGACGCAGTTCAAGATTTTTACGGACAGCCGTACGACGAAGATCGAGATAGCGATATTTCATACGGATATCATCACCGCCATCGGTATTATCCTCGATGGTGAATGGAGGAGTCTGACTTTCGCTAAGAATATTCAGTTCCTTTACAAGAATCTCAATATCACCAGTCGGCATTTTGGGGTTCTTGCTCTGACGTTCACTCACCTCACCTTTAACCTGAATACAGAACTCACGTCCCAGTTTGTTGGCACGCTCGCAAAGCTGTACATCATCGGCTTCATTAAAAACAAGCTGAGTCAATCCATAACGGTCGCGAAGGTCGACAAAAGTCATACCACCCATCTTACGGCTTCGCTGTACCCATCCGGCAAGTGTCACGATTGTGCCGGCATCTGAGAGCCGAAGCTCTCCACAAGTCTTACTTCTATACATATTTATTGTCTTTTTATTCTTTTGACGTGCAAAATTACATAAAAAAGTGAAAAAAAGGAGAGAAAAATAATAAAAAAGCTATCACAGTAGCAAATTTTTCACTTTTCACTCTTCACTTTTCACTTATTTTCGTATCTTTGCCCCCAAAATAAACAAATTCGTCAAATTATGAAGAAGTTATTAGTTATGACCTTGCTGCTCTTCTGTGGAATGACAGCAGTGCTGGCACAAAAACCAGCAGAAATAAAGTTCGACAAGTTGACTCATAATTTTGGGTCTTTCTCTGAGAAGAATCCAGTGGTTACTTGCACTTTCAACTACACCAATGTAGGAGGTCAGCCGCTGGTTATTAATCAAGCTGTAGCAAGTTGTGGATGTACGGTTCCTGAGTACACCAAGACACCTGTTAAACCAGGAGAAAAAGGCACCATCAAGGTGACTTATAATGGTACCGGCAAATTCCCAGGTCACTTTAAGAAGATTATCACTGTCAGGACAAATGGCGCAGTGGAAATGACCCGACTCTATATTGAAGGGGATATGACTGAATACAAAGAACCATAAATGAAACCACCCGCCTGCGAGCGGGTGGCTTTTTTATTAGAACGTATAATTAAAACCTATTGAACTATATTCCTTAAATTGCCAATAGCCTAAATCTGAATCACGTTTGCCAGCATCATCAAATCGAGGATAGAGGAAGAGATTCGCACTGATGTATTTGCTCACTTGCAATGTGAAGGTGTTTTCCCACTCTATCTCTGTACGCTTATAAGATGTAAAAGCATAAAAACGGCTCTTCCACTTCACCACATCATTCAGTTTCCATTCCAGATCGGCAGTAACCTGCGAACCGAAATCCAGCAAGGAGTGCTTGCCATCGTCAATACCATGACGAGATGGGAACCAATCCGTTCCGTTAAACCAGGAACGATCGACATAACGATAGTTCATAGCGATGGGTGATAAGTTCACCGTTCCTGTCAGTTTCTTATCGAAAGCCTCCACCTTGTAATCCATACCGAGACCGACATTCAGATTAAACGGTGACATAAAATCAGAATAGGTCTTGGGGTCGTTGGCCTTCAAACCGCGGGTAAACTGGGTGTAGGCAATCAACTGAAGCGTATAATACCATCTCTTCGTAGCCTGCAAACCAACCTTACCTGTATAACGAATCAGGTCTTCATTCGACTTGTACTTATGCACAGAATCAGTACTGGTACGTTGGAATCCAAGTTTCAACTCCAGTTTATTGTCCCATTTCCACTTGTTCTTATTGTCATAATTTGCTTCTAATGTCAGTGCACCTACAGCAGAGTAGTTAGACTCACCACCTTTGTACCAGTTGCCTGACACATAATTCTGCATGAACTGCAAGAAACCGTCACCCTTGCGCGTCCAGAACTTAGGTTTCTGGACTTCTACTTCCACAGGAACCTCATCCTGGAACTCAATGGCAGGCGCTTCTACCTGTTCTACGAAATCAATCTTATTCTCTATCGGCTGATCCACATCCTCACGAATCGTCCCTGCTTCCTGAAGGTCAGACTCTGTGGCTTTCACAAGATCAGGACGATTCAGATAGACCGCTAATAGGGCATTGTCAACTTCCTCGTCAACCATATTCGTTTCATCCAGCGACAAGGAATGACCTGCTACATTGTGATAAAACGTCAACGGGGTAAACAAACGATAATACTGTCCTTTCAGACTGTCATTGGGCTGCGCGGCACTCGCGCTGAGCGCTGAGGTTACCGCAAATAATAATGCGACTTTTCTCATAACTGAGTGCAAAGATACTATTTTTTTTAATTATTCTGCCGTAATGCCAAAAAAAAGTTGTAATTTTGCACCTTGATTTGCGCGTACATTAATTATAATAGAAACAAAAATATAATAAACAATGAATAGAGACACTATTATCGGATTTGTATTGATTGCGTTGGTGCTCATTGGTTTCAGTTGGTACAACCAGCCATCTGCAGAACAGATAGAGGCCCAGCGTAAGGAAGACAGCATCGCTGCTGTCATGAAAGAAAATGCAGACAAGAAGCAGAAAGCCGAGGCTGCTGCCAAGAAGGCTGAAGTCGAAGCAGCCAAAGGTGATACCACCGCTTTATTCTATGCCGCACTGAATGGCAGCGAAGAGGATATCGTACTGAAAAACCAGAAGGTGGAACTGACGCTCTCAACCAAGGGAGGCACTCTCACTAAGGCTGTCATCAAAAACTTTACCGACAAGGATGGTAACAAAGACGTTACACTGTTTGACAAGAAAGACCAGCAGATGAACTTCCTGCTGTCAGGCAAACAGGATAATATCATCACTCAAGACCTTTACTTCACTCCATCGAATGTCAGCGACTCAACAGTCACAATGACCGCACAGGCTGCAGACGGTGGAAGCATTGTGTTAGACTATCTCCTCGGCCCCGATCATTTGCTGCATTTCTCGCTGACTGCCAATGGACTCAGCGGGATGTTTGCACCGACTTATAAAGAGATGGATATCGAATGGAATGGTCACAGCCGCCAGCAGGAGAAAGGTTTCTACTTTGAAAACCGTTATACAGCCCTGTTTTATAAAGAGGCCCAAGGTGGTTCTACCGATAATCTGTCAGAAACTGAGGAGATTACCAAGAAGACCATTGAAGAGACGCTCGATTGGGTGGCTTTCCGTAACCAGTTCTTCAGCGCTGCCCTTATCTCGAAAGACGACTTTGTCGGAGGATCTTCCCTCAGCAGTATTCAGGACCCCAAAGAATCAGGTTATCTGAAACAGTTTGATGCCAAGCTCCGCACCGCCTTCGACCCCACAGGTCAGAAGCCTTCACAGTTTGAGATGTATATCGGTCCGAATGACTTCCGTCTGATTCAGGCTGTGGAAAAGCAGAGTCAGTTTGGTAAGGATCTCGATTTGGAGCAGTTGGTGAACTTAGGCTGGTGGCTTTTCCGCCTTATCAACCGTTGGTTCACGCTCTATGTCTTCGACTGGCTGGCATCTTGGGGCTTCCCGATGGGTATCGTACTTATTCTGATTACCCTTTTGCTCAAGGCTATCACCTTCCCGATGGTCAAGAAGAGCTATATGTCATCTGCCAAGATGCGTGTGCTGAAACCGAAACTCGACGAGGCCACCAAGCAATACGACAAGCCTGAGGATCAGATGAAGAAGCAGCAGGCCATGATGCAGATGTATTCGCAATATGGTGTTTCGCCACTCAGTGGCTGTCTGCCGATGCTGATTCAGATGCCTATCTGGATTGCCATGTTCTGGTTCGTGCCCAATGCCATACAGTTGCGTGGACAGTCGTTCCTCTGGATGGAAGACCTGGCCACCTACGATCCTATCATTTCGTGGAACTCCCACATTTGGGGTATCGGCGATCATCTGTCGCTGTCATGTCTCTTGTTCTGCGGATCGAACATTCTCTACTCTTGGTTTACCATGCGTCAGCAGAAAGACCAGATGGTTGGCGCCCAGGCCGAGCAGATGAAATACATGCAGTATATGATGTATCTTATGCCGCTGATGTTCTTCTTTATGTTCAACGACTACTCCAGCGGTCTGAACTTCTACTACTTCATCTCGCTGTTCTTCTCATCCATAATCATGTGGACACTCCGCAAGACGACCAACGACGAGAAGCTCCTCGCCATCCTCGAGGCTCGTTTCAAGGAGAACAAAAACAATCCCAAGAAAAAGACCGGTGGTCTGGCCGCCCGCCTCGAAGCCATGCAGAAACAGGCAGAGGAATTGCAGAAACAAAGAATGAATCAAAAGAAATAACGATATGAGAGGGAAAAAATATCTAGCAGTTCTAGTGGGTCTAGTCCTTCTAGGAACTCCTACCAAAGCTCAAGACGACGTGAAGATTGGAAAACAGAATATCAAGCTCACCAGCAACCTGATGACCCCCGAAGCCCTCTGGGCAATGGGACGTATCGGTGCTTGTGAGGCAAGTGCCGATGGCAAGCAGATTGTCTATCAGGTAGGTTACTACAGTGTGAAAGCCAATAAGAGCCAGCAGAAAATTGCCATCGTCAATGCCGATGGCACAGGCAACACAACGCTCACTATTGGCACAAAGAGCGAGACTGATCCCACATGGCTGAACGGTAAGATCGCTTTCCTCACCGGCGGCCAGATCTGGATCATGAATCCTGATGGCTCAGACCGCAAGCAGATATCAAAGACCTCGAAGGATATCGAGGGCTTCAAGTTCTCACCTGATGGTAAGAAAGTGATTCTGCTACATAGCATTGATTTCTATGAGATCATCAAGAAGAATCCCGATGACCTGCCAAAGGCAACTGGTCGTTTGGTAACAGACCTGATGTATCGCCACTGGGATCACTATGTTGAATCAATCCAGCATCCTTTCGTCACCAATGTATCAATGGATAATGGACAATGGATAATTGATAATGATTCTGAGGTTGATATCCTTGAGGGTGAGCCTTATGAGTGTCCGATGGAACCTTTTGGTGGTATGGAGCAGTTGGCTTGGAGTCCCGACTCGAAGCAGATCGCCTATACCTGCCGCAAGAAGACAGGCCTCGCCTACTCCATCTCCACCGATTCCGACATCTATATATATAATATAGGTACGCGCGCGACCAAGAACCTCTGCAAGCCCGAGGGCTATGTGGAGCCAGAAATCGATCCCACCACCTCGATGAAGTATCAGAAGGTGAATGCTCCAGAGCATCTTAAGAACAACGTGGGCTACGACACCAACCCCAAATTCTCATCTGATGGTAAGTATGTTGCTTGGCTCTCGATGGAGAGAAACGGCTATGAAGCCGACCGTAACCGTCTGTGTTGCTACGACTTAGCAACTGGAGAGAAGAAATATCTTACAGAGTCATTCGACTCGAATGTAGATGATTTCGTTTGGAGCGACTCGAAGGATGCTATGATTTATTTCATTGGTGTCTGGCACGCTACAGAGAATCTCTATGCCGTCAATTGGAAGGGAGAACTGAAGCAAATGACTGAGACTTGGGATGACTTCGGTTCCATTCACCTGATGAACAATGGCAAACAGCTGTTGATGGAGCGTCATAACTTCACTTCACCTGCTGATTTGTATATCATCACTCCGAATTTCAAGAAACCCGAAAAGACGACCATCACCCAACTGACTTTCGAAAACAAACACATTCTCGATCAGTTGGCTAAACCCACTGTACAACAGCGTTGGGTAAAAACCAGCGATGGCAAAGAAATGCTGACCTGGATTATCCTTCCCCCGAACTTTGACGAATCTAAGAAATATCCTACCCTGCTTTTCTGCGAGGGTGGTCCTCAGAGCCCTGTCTCTCAGTTCTGGAGCTATCGTTGGAATTTCATGATTATGGCTTCGCAAGGCTATATTGTTGTAGCGCCCAACCGTCGTGGTTTACCTGGCTTCGGACAAGAATGGCTTGAAGAAATCTCTGGTGATTGGACGGGACAGTGCATGCAGGACTATCTGGCTGCAATCGATGATGCCGCCAATAATCTGTCATACGTAGATAAAGACCACTTAGGTGCTGTCGGTGCCAGCTTCGGCGGATTCTCAGTCTACTATCTGGCCGGCATCCACGAGAAGCGCTTCAAGGCTTTCATTGCCCACGACGGTGCCTTCAACCTCGCAGCGATGTACACAGAGACCGAGGAAAACTGGTTCTCCAACTGGGAATACGACGAGGCCTACTGGCACCGTCCTCAGCTGCCTAATGCAAAGAAGACCTATCACGACTCACCACACAAGATGGTAGAGAAATGGGATACACCTATCCTTTGCATCCATGGTGAAAAGGACTACCGCATTAATGCCACGCAGGGCATGTCGGCCTTCAATGCTGCTCGTATGAAAGGCATCCCCGCTGAATTGCTCATTTTCCCTGATGAGAACCACTGGGTGCTCAAGCCCCAGAACGGCGTACTCTGGCAGCGGACATTCTTTAACTGGCTCGACCGCTGGCTGAAGTAATTTACAATTTGACAATTTACAATTTACAATCTATTGTTCAATTTAACCATTGAGCCATTTATTGCAAAAGGTAAATTGCCAAATGAGAAAAATCGCCAAATAAATTGGACTCGAGCTTTGCTCGCTTGTCTTAACAAGAAATTGTAAATCGTAAAATTGTAAATAATAACAATGACTCAAGCTATTCAAAAGACTCTTCGCGATTCCGCCGGTATGCGGTGGACCGCTTTGCTGCTGCTCGCTCTGGCGATGTTCTGCAGCTACATCTTCATGGACATCCTCTCACCCATCAAAGACCTGATGCAGGAGACCCGTGGCTGGGATTCTACGGCCTTCGGCACGATGCAAGGTTCTGAGGTATTCCTCAATGTATTCGTGTTCTTCCTCATCTTCGCAGGTATCATCCTCGACAAGATGGGCGTTCGTTTTACGGCTGTGCTCTCTGCTGCTGTCATGCTGGTGGGCGCCTGTGTGAAATGGTATGCCGTCAGCGAAAGTTTCATGGGAAGCGGACTCGAAACTTGGTTTACCAACAACCTGAATTATATCCCCATCTTCGACGAATTAGGTGTTTCGCCCTTCTATGAGGGTATGCCTGCTTCGGCCAAATTTGCAGCCTGTGGATTCATGATCTTCGGTTGTGGCTGTGAGATGGCAGGTATCACCGTATCAAGAGGTATCGTGAAGTGGTTCAAGGGTCGTGAGATGGCGCTGGCTATGGGCTCTGAGATGGCACTCGCCCGCTTAGGCGTGGCCACCTGTATGATCTTCTCACCATTCTTTGCCCGTTTGGGTGGAGAGGTGAGCGTCACCCGTTCCGTAGCCTTCGGTGTCGTACTGATGTGTATCGCATTGATCATGACCATCGTCTATTTCTTCATGGACCAGAAACTTGACAGTCAGACTGGCGAGGCCGAGGAGAAGGACGATCCGTTCAAGGTCAGCGACATTGGTAAAATCCTCAGCGACAGCGGATTCTGGATCGTGGCTCTGCTCTGCGTGCTCTATTATTCTGCCATCTTCCCCTTCCAGAAGTATGCTGTGAATATGCTGCAGTGCAACCTCACACTGACACCACCCGATGCAGATTCATTCTGGGCCAACTCATCGGTAACGATTGTGCAGTACATCATCATGCTTATCGTAGCTGCTGCCGGTTTCGCGAGCAATTTCCAGAAAAAAGCCAACCTGAAGTACGGTCTGCTGGGACTTTCGATTGTGGCACTCATTACCTATTGCTATATGGGCTACATGCGCCAGTCGGCAGAGTCAATATTCGCTGTATTCCCACTGCTCGCCGTGCTCATCACCCCAATTCTCGGCTCTTACCTCGACCATCATGGCAAGGCCGCTTCAATGCTTGTGCTCGGCTCACTGCTGCTGATTGGCTGTCACCTGACGTTCGCCTTCATCCTGCCGATGTTCAAGGGTAATGCCGTCGGTGGTATTATCATCGCTTACGCTACCATCCTCGTGCTCGGTGCTTCGTTCTCACTGGTACCCGCCTCATTGTGGCCTTCAGTACCAAAGCTGGTGGATGCCAAGGTTATCGGCTCTGCCTACGCCCTGATCTTCTGGATTCAGAACATCGGTCTCTGGCTCTTCCCGCTGCTCATCGGCAAGGTGCTTGACAAGACGAACCCCGGTGTCACCGATCCCACGCAGTTCGACTACACAGCTCCGCTGGTCATGCTCGCCTGCCTGGGTGTCGCCGCCCTCATCCTCGGCTTCGTGCTGAAAGCCGTCGACAAGAAGAAAGGCATCGGCCTCGAACTCCCGAATATACAGAGTAACGATTAGAATACAGAGTAACGTTTTAAAGACATAATAACATACGAACAGATTTATAATAACAGATCAAGGATTATTATTTGAAATAAAAATATGTTAGTATGTTATTATGTCTTAAATGATAATATGTCTTAATATGAAAATAGGATTCGACAACGAGAAATATCTCAAGATTCAGTCTGAGCATATCAAGGAGCGCATTGCCCAGTTCGACGGCAAGCTCTATATGGAGTTAGGCGGCAAGCTCTTCGACGACCATCACGCCTCTCGCGTGCTCCCCGGCTTCAAGCCCGACTCCAAGCTCCGCATGCTTGGTCAGTTGCGCGACTCTATCGAAATCGTGATTGTGGTCAGCGCTGAAGATATTGAGAAGAACAAGGTCCGCGCCGACCTCGGCATCACCTACGACGAGGACGTGCTCCGTCTGCGCGACGAGTTTATGCTCCGACAGTTTATGGTGGGCAGCGTGGTGATTACCCACTACAACGGCCAGCATGCTGCCGATCAGTTCCGTCATCGTCTGGAGCGCATGGGCATCAAGTCGTATATCCACTACCCCATCGACGGCTATCCCCACAATGTGGAACTTATCGCCAGCGACGAGGGTTTCGGCAAGAACGACTACGTGGTGACCCAGCGTCCGCTCGTCATTGTAACAGCCCCCGGCCCCGGCAGCGGCAAGATGGCAACGTGCCTGAGTCAGCTCTACAACGAGAACAAGCGTGGCATCCGGGCCGGTTATGCCAAGTTTGAGACCTTCCCTGTCTGGAACCTCCCGCTGAAACATCCGGTGAACATCGCCTACGAGGCCGCCACAGCCGACCTGAACGATGTGAACATGATCGACCCCTTCCATTTGGAAGCCTACGGCAA
>Ga0310696_10001257_pt1 | contig 37142 bp, 51 predicted proteins | sample AusTroGonzalo_MG_4_FD_203885 | JGI IMG/M metagenome (GOLD analysis project Ga0310696, IMG submission 203885) | Bovine rumen microbial communities from tropical cattle in Woodstock, Queensland, Australia - Gonzalo_02 (v2) (version 2) | ecosystem: Host-associated > Mammals > Digestive system >... | reverse complement strand
GTATTACGAGTTATGCGCCCTTTCTCTTCCACCCAATAGACATCGCAATTCCATCCCAGCGTCTCCTTCATAAAATAAGCTACATCGTCTGCATCAGTTTTGACGATTTCTCCCCATTCCTCAATAGTCTCTTGTTCACAGCTATCGATTTCTTCATTTACGATTTCAACGGCTTTCTCTAATGTATAGCCATCACCATCAATGACTATTCTCGGTTCTCCGTTACCTTCTGCCGTCAATTCATAGTCATAATCCATCACACCCCAATATACAGGATCAGCACTGCCATCATTGGGCTGGGTGTTGAGTTCATGCTGTAACTCTTTCAAGAACTCGTAATCTTGCCTTGATATTTCAATCTTTGCCATATCTATTTACTTTTTACGATTAAAATTTTACCTTAAAATATTCCTCCAAGAACTTCTTGCAGTCAACTCCGCCGAACATATCCTCAACGGCCATCATAAAGTCCTCATTGGTGTCGAAAAAGAGCGTTCGAACAAAAAGCCTGTATATATCTGATTGCACTGGGTTTTTCTTCGCATCTGGGTGAGCATCAAGCCATTTGCCCCCCCCTCTACAATACAACTTCACCATATTGGGGTATCGCCTGAACTCTTCGATACGATGCTTTCTCGAACCGAGAGGGCAGCACATACACCCAAGACGACGTTCGGGATGAAACACCCCATGCTCGTCATAGTATACAGGGGCACATCTAACGTTGCGGTTTTCGAGGAACTCCGTCACGTCTTTCAGCGTCCAATCAAGGATGGGATATATTGCATCCACACATTCGCCTGAGTGCTTATACAGACGACATTCTGTTGGTTCGCTATAATTCTCAGCACGCTTCGGACTTTCCTCTCGGCGAATACCCATGATAACACGTGGCATTATCTTGTACTCTTTCAATTCCGAGCAACAGAAGCGCATATATCGTGACGGTATGCCTTTGTTTTCGAGGACTTCGAGGAAAGATTTTTTTGGCCTGACTATTTCTACTCCCCTCTCCTTGACGTGCTTGATAGTTCCTGGTGGGTCTATTGTGGTGTTGCGGTATAATGCCCGAAACTCAATGCCGCTCATTCGTGCAAGTTCAAGTATCACGTCGCTGTCCTTTCCTCCGCTGTATGCCACTTCGGGGATTGCATCATGCCCTGCCTGCTGTATCAGCTTCACGGCTCGTTCAACTTTCCGTTGTAGTTCGTTAGTCATAATGATAAGATGATTGCTTGTTGTCCGTTATTGGTTGGCGGCAATGAGGTCGCCTTGATCTGATCGCGTGTCAAACACAGCACGCTGAACCGCTCGCCCGTCATGGGGTCGTAGTACATCTGCCAACGTCGGCAGTTCTGTGTGGCGATACGCTTGCGCTCCTTACGGAGCGAGTCTCGAGGTCGTAAATAACTGTTGCTTTCATAACAACATATGCTTTACGTTAGGCAGATAGCCACACTCCGTTTTCATATGCGATGTAAACATAAGGCTTACCATCGTCTTTCTCTTGCTTCCGAATGTTTGTTGGTACCATTTTGATGTGAGTTTTGAACAATAAAAATAGCAGCACTACGCGCTGTTCAGGCTCATATCGGAGAGACCTTGGCGGTGTTTCCACTACGCCACGCGGTGCTGCTTTGCTTTTTCCACTAAGTCGATGGCATAAAAAATGCCGCCTTGGTGGGGCGACTTATCATGCCCCGATACGATTTTGAACGGTGCAAAGATAAGCATTTTTATTTATATGTTTCAAATAAACGGGAAATAAATTAAGATATTTTAGTTGTTTGGCCTAATTAAGCCCCATTCGCTGAACCTCTCAAACGATCCGCAATCCGTAAAAACGTACAGCCGCGCCTGCTCCACCACGTCGCTGAAAGCCATCGTTTCCGTCGCGCCGTCGTGGTACTGGAAGGTGACGTTCTCGTCGCCGATAGAGCAGTTGGCCGTGATGACCTGCCCTGAATGTACGGCCTTCAGGAAGCAGACAATGTTCACGCTGACATCACTCTTGGATAAATCCTTGCCGTTGATGCCGCCACCCGTCACTCCGTCGCCCATGTCCGAGCCCAGCTTGCGGTTAGTCGCTCCGCTATCGACATCAGGGCCACCCGTCCACTCGCCCAGGGGGTTGATAAATGGATGGTACCACTCGCCTTTGTACGAGAATCTATCCACCTTGTCATTTACTGTCGATACATATCCGTCGTGATGATTCGCAAACTGACGGATGATGTCGTCGATTTGTTCATTTGTCGCATGGCTCTGGCATATCGTCAGCAGATGCGAACCGCCTGCGTGTTGCGGGTCTCCGATGATATACTTGCCGTCGTAAGGGTGCTGCCCGTAGATGCTGGCGGCGATGGCGGTCAGCAGCTTCTGTTCGTGCGTCGGTGGCACACCATTGAAGATGCCGTTGTCGCCGCACCTCACGCTTTGCCGCTGGTTCGCTGCCAGGTGAGCGTTTTGTGGCACGATGAGCGCACGGGTCACGATGCCATCGCCAGCTATGCGCTCCACAATGGCCGCGATTTCCTCCGCGCAGATCTGCTCGCTCGTCTCCACTTGGATGTTGCACTCGCCGTGACCGATGAGCACTTCACAAGCCACTTTGGGGTTCTTGCACTTCGTGTAGCAGAGGTCAACGATTGCCCCTGCTATCCTGTCCGCCACCTTGTCCGGGTGGCACGGGTTCACTTTCTCAAACATATTTGTCGTTTTTATTAGTTAATACTTTTAGCATTACTGCCGTTATTAGTGAATAAAGAGTTAAATCTATGTTTCTTCTTGCATTTTTCTTTGGTTTTTCTTGCATATTTCAAAGAAAAGCATTATCTTTGCATTGTAAAAAATAAATAAATGTCGAACTTATAAAAATTAAAAGTTATGATTACCAAGATTCAAAACATCGCCAATGAGACTCAGTACAATAGTAATAAAGAGAAGTTCGTTTCTGCTCTCTATTGGAATCTCGTAGCAGCTGGCTTGAAGCCCTGTATCGTTAATGATAAGTATATTGAACTCGATGGTGTTGACTATCACTTCATCAAGAATCGCCGCAGTTGCACTTATACCGTAGCTATCGTTTAACCCTATAATAAATAAAGTTATGAAAACAAGGTCTTTTACATCAGAGCAAATCGGTGAGTGGATGGCAACATTCTATCAGTTCAGCACCAAGGAAGAGTATCAGAATCAGCTTCACGCTATGCGTTGCATCTTCGATGCTGATAACGACCCAGACTTCTGGGATGAAGTTTGCGAGGCTGCTAAGGCAAAACTGAATAAGTAACCCTATAATAAATAGGGGTTATGACACGCAAAAATGTTCAGTCTATCATTGATGATATGTACAATGAGGCTATTGGTTTCTCCACGATTGTAATCTACACCCGTTTTAATGCTCTCCGCCTGGAGAAGGATGCCAGCGGCAAGTTCCCTGCCTTCACTCTCTCCGATTCTATGCTTACGCTTGAATATCCTGGCGGCATCCACTACCTCTCTATTGACGGTATCGATTTAATTACTGGTAATTACTAAAGGTAACGGGGCGGCTAACCACCGCCTCACTTAAACTCAAATAAAAATATTACTAATGGAGCAGTCAGTTTCTAAACGTGGGGGAGCCCGTCCGGGTGGAGGGCGACCCAAGGTAGAAGGTAAGCGTCACATGTACACCGTTGCCGATGATGTTCACGAGTGGATCATGGCGCACGGTGGAGGTCAGTACCTTACAGACACTATCCGTACTATAATGGCCGTACAGGGCAAGTAATCGTTTCTCGCTGCGTTTTAGTAGAAGGGTGGGTGTTGGCCTACCCTTCTATCTTTTGAGCCTTACCGCCCGTCAGCTTCTCCCAACGGGCGATGATTACGTCGCTGTAGTGTGGGTCGTACTCCATCAGTCGCGCCTTGCGTCCGAGTTGCTCTGCTGCCACGATTGTGGTGCCCGAGCCTCCGAAGCTGTCGAGGATGATGTCACCACGTTTGCTGCTATTTGCCATTTGGTAGCCGAAGAGCCGCACGGGTTTCATGGTCGGGTGGTCCTCGTCCTTGTTAGGCTTCATGCAGTTGATGACCGTGGTTGGTATGCGCTCCTCGTATATCTTGTGGAGTAGGTCGCGCATTTCCGAAGCCTTCATCTTGTCGATGTTGATTTCCGTTTCGTCCTCGATAACCGATGCACGGTTGCGGAAGTCGATAAAGTAGCGGCAGCTGTCACCCTTCCATCCGTAGAGGCAGGGCTCGTGCTTCCATTGGTAGTGGGCGCGACCGAGGATGAAGTGGTTTTTGTTCCATATCAGTTCCTGTCGCACCTGTAGTCCTACGTCGTTGAGCGCACCCTCGAAGTTGATGTGCTCCTTGCTGGCGAACCACACGTAGAAGGGGCATCCCTTGTCGAGTACAGGGTAAGCTGCTGCGAAGGCGTTGCGCAGGAAGATGCGGAACTCGTCGCTCGCCATGTTGTCGTTGGCGATTGTCATGCCCTGGCTGTTCTTTACTGCCACGTTGTAGGGTGGGTCGGTGAGCCATAGGTGGGCAAGTTCGCCTTGCATCAGCTTTGCCACGTCCTCCTTCTTGGTGCTGTCGCCGCACATCAGTCGGTGGTTGCCCAGTTGCCATAAGTCGCCCGGCTGACAGATGGTTTCCACTTGTTCCTTCTGCTCGTCGAAGTCGTCCTCCGTCACCTTGTCGGCTTCGTCAGGATCGCCCGTCGGGAATCCAAGGTCTATGCCGAAGTCAGCGATGTCGAAGCCATCCACATCGGCTTGCACGGCCTGGAGTTCCGTTTCATCCCACGTCAGATTCACTTGCGTGGTGAGGTTATCCAGATACGCCATCTTGCGGCCCTCGGCAGAGTCAATGTCCACGTCGATGCGCTTCACGGCCACCAACTCGTCGCCAGTGGTCTCAATCACTCGCACCTTATTGATGCCAGCTGCGATGGCTGCTTGTTGCGACTTGTTGCCGGCGATGATGTTGCCGTTCTTGTCGAGCAGGATGCTTCGGCCTGCGCCCAGTTCCTTGAACGAGCGTTCCATAAGCTGCTGGCCCTGCTCGTTACCTTTGTTGAAGTTGTGCGTGTCCTGCGCCAACTCCTGAATGTCGATTACTTCCTCTTTCATATTGTTCGTTTATTTCTTTTTCATGATCTTCGCACGCATCTGAATGTTCTGGATGTATTGGGCCGCCTTCACGTCGCCCTTCATCGCCAGGTTCAGAATGTTCGTGGCTATCGCCTCCTGCTTCGTCATCGGCGAGCCGTCCGGCTTCTTCATCATCGTGCCGTCCTTCAGCACCACCGGCGTATCCAGCTGCGAGAGCAGATACTCCTCCATTGTCTGTTGTTCCTGTTGTTCTTTTGCCATAGGTCAGTCCGCTACGTTAGTACCCGTTTCGCCTTGTGACTCTTCAAACGATGGCGGTTGCGGTTCGGTTTCTTTTCTGATTACGATTTTGTCAGGAACGGGCAGGTCGGAACAATGCGCTTTGTGAACAATCTCACGAGCCTTGCGTATCTTCTCCTGCGTTTCCTCGTCAATGCCGAGAGCCTTCATTGCAAAGTCGGTATCTTTCACTACCTCTGCGGCTCCCTCGATAAAGTTCTCCAGACATTTCTCACGAATTTCTCGTTGTCCTTCTTGCTTGCCCATCTCTCGGATAGCAGCAAAAGCGACATACACTAACAATGAGATAAGTGCGGCCTTGTAGTCGGCCAATGCCCACATGAAAGCAGCCAAAATAATCATGGCTACGATGTGGAGTGCAATACTAAGTTTTGTTTCTTTTTTCATAATTCCTTTTACTTTATTCGTTCAATTCGTGAAATTCGTGTTCTAATCATTCAGCAGCATCGGCATAGTGAGCATCAGCACATCGCAATCGTCGGGCTGTTCGGTGGGTTCGATGACTATCGCCAGACTGGGGTCTGTCATGCTGATGTAGCATTCATTACCGCTCAACTTCGACATGATAGCCAACAGATGGGAACCGCTCACGCCGATGGTGATGGGGTAGGCGGTGTATTCGATGGTGAACGTGTCGTGCGCTCCTACCGCGAAGTCGAAGTCCTCACCCGTCAGCGTCAGCTTACCAGTCTCGAATGCCATGCGGAGCATCTTTGAGGCTCCGCTGACGGCGGTGAAGGGGATGACCTTGCGGATGCTGTTCACCATGAAGGCGCGTGGCACGGTGGCGCACAGCGGTTGGTCGGTGGGGATGATCCTGTTGTAGTTCGGGTACTTGCCTTCGATGAGCCGGAAGGTGATGTTGCAACCCGTCAGACTGATATGCCCCTCGCGCTCGTTCCATTCGATGTTCACGATGTCGGCAGCGTCCACCACATCGCTTATGATCTTCGCCACCTTCTTAGGCATGATGAACGAGCCGATGCGGTTCTTCTTCACCTTGTCAATGACTGAGTAGTGCGACTTGACGAGTACGTGGCCGTCACTGGCTACGATGTCCAGATAGCCCTCCGAGAGTGCGAAGTCCACACCGCACATTATGGGTCGCAGGTCGTCGTTGGACGTTGCCCAGAGCGAGCGTTTCAGTGCGTCGCGCAACCATTTGCCATTAAACGCCTCCAGCGTCTCGTTGTACTTCGCTTGCATCGGCAGTGGGTACTCGTCGGCATTCTCCATCGGGAAGTACGTCTCGCCCGTCGAGGGCTGAATGGTGAACCGCATGTCGCTCTCAGTGGTGGCAAGGATGGTTAGCGGTTGATCTGCCAGTTGGCTCAGCGCGTCTTTCAGCCATGTGGCACTGACGCAGAACCGACCGTCGCCCTCCATTTCTTCCAGTTCGATGGTTGTGGTCAGCGTCACCTCCGAGTCGCTGGCGGTCATCACCATCTTACGTTCTTTCACTTCGCACATGATGTCGCCCAGGATAGGCAGTGCGTTCTTCTTGTTAATCACTCGTGAGAGTAGTGTTACCGCACTCTCTATGGCGGCTTTTCTTACTATAAGTTTCATCGTTCCTTTAGGTTATTTGTTCCTTTTGTTGATTTTCTCGAAGATGTCCGAGAATTTAGTGGTTTCGATGGTAGCGCGAACACCATCCATCGGATCAGCCATGATGACGTGTTTCAGTCGGTCGAGTAGTGGGCGGCGCAATACGATTTCACCTGTCGATTCGCCTACCATCATGCGCTCAGTCCGTGGCAGTGGTGGTACGACGATTCCGCCATGTGGGAACGTGACGGAATGGATTCTTTCGACTGCTTGCCTTAGTAAATCCATGCAGACGGCAGCAGCAGCGGCAGTCTTGGCAATGTTCTCGAACGTCTTAGCGATGTGAAGCCGTCCTTTCCTTTGCCATTTGGTGCGAGGATTGCCATTCAACGTCCTGCATCCCTTCTTTAACTTTCGAGGTAGTCTCATACGTCAGTCCTCCATGTCTATTTGTCTGATACGTTCCTCGCAGATGTGGATAATCTTCTCGTAGTCCAGTCGGCGGCTGTCGCCTTGCTTGGTGCGCAGAATGCGCTTTACGATGTCGGCATCCCACGGGTTTAGATTGTAGTCCTGCCATATAGTCCACGGTTGGATGATGTGGCGCGAGTAGTCGCTTGCACCTCGATTGTATGAGCGTACTTGCGTGTCGAGAATGCCCAGCCGCATGAGTGCCTTATAGGTGTCCTCGTCGAGCAGTCGGCTGTTCACGGTGTCGGGTGCGTTGTCAGGCGGTGTGTTCGGTGCCGTTGAACGCTTCACCAGTTCGGTTTCCTGTTCGGGAGTTATAAGACAAATGCCGTCTTCTGCTTCGACAATATAGACGTGGTTGCCATCGTAGAAGCGGAATATTACTCGCAAATTGTCGTGGTACTGCTTGTTTGGACTTGCCGGCGAACAAAGGTTTACGTCAGGGTTTGCAACCTTGATAATGTCGCCGATGTTGTACTTGAAGTTGTCGGGTGTCACCTTTTCCTCTTGCGGATCGGGTTGCGCATTATTTGGTCTAAAATCTCTTGCCATAGTTTCTTTTATTCAATTCGTTCAATTCGTGTTCTATTTGTCGTTGCTCTGCGTCGATGCGGCGCATGGCTTTGTCGAATTTTCAATGCGATACGGACAGCGCAGGTGATACGTGTAGCCGAAGAACTCGCGCAACTGGCGAGGTAGACGGCATACGATTTCGCCTTCCTTGATGGTTCCGTCGTTTAATTCGAGACGGATGTCAAACACAACCTTCTGATGATGGGTAACAGCGTAGAACATGCGCTTCGCCTCCTTGCGACTGAACTTGCTGCGACAGATGATGTCGTTTATCAGTTCGGTCACTTGGTCATCGTTGGTGATGGTGCCAGTTATCTCGAATGATGGCGGGTTGTTCCAGTCCGTTGGTGCTTCCGTTTCCGGCCACTCTGCCGATGGTGTCAGCTTCATTTCGCCGATACCAGACGCAATCTCTTGCCCGTTGGCAAAGATGCGTATCTGACTACCTTGCTCTTCTCCCATAGATCAATCCTCCTTCTGGGGTCCGTTCGATTTCCAACTTGAACGGCATTTCGATGAACTTACCGACAATGAGGAACTCTTCGTGTCCCCAGCCTATTTCGCACGTCACGATGTGATGGTCGCCGCATTGCTCGTTCTCTTCGAGCAGCAGTTCAAAGCGGCACATCCTTTCATTGTACCTCACTACGGCTTTGAGATATGGCGGAATGTCCGTCTTTCCCCAGAAGCGTCCAAGGTAGTCCCATTGTGGGTCTAACTTGATGTTCAGTACGTCGCCCTCGTAGATTTCCTTGCCGTTCTTATCTTTCAGTCCGGTAAACTGCCCGATTGTCGTTTCATCAATGTCAGTTTCAATCCCAGTATTAGGGTCGTGGATAGTCCACTTCTCCGTGTGCGGGTTTCTGTTGTAGTGCCGAAGGTCGCCGTACAACCAATGTTCACCCTTGCACATGCTCATTGCTCTGAATTTGATTTCTCTCATAGTTCCTTGTATTTAATTCTTTCTTACGTGTAATTCGTGTCATAAAGAATGGCTGCGTAGGATTCGAACCTCGAGCACAATGCAAGTCCCTGCCAGTAGTGTGCTCCCATTACACCACCACAGCCATTCGTTTTGTTCTTGCGAAAGTTAAGAGTTAAGAATTTGCTACCGCTTGCGACGTTGCTCACAATACTTGCAATACCCTTTGTGCGCCATGTAGCCTTTATAACCGGCACTGCCTATCACATACTCGCAGCTGTCGATTACTATCACGTCAAAGCATGTACCATTTATATTCTCGATTGTTCGCGTTTGTCTTGTCGGTTCGCATGAACACAGACAAGCAACAATCATAGCGGCCACGATAGCCACTATGACATAAATCCAAAACTTAGGGTATTTCATACGTCAGTCCTCCTTCTCAATGATTTCCTTTACTTCGTCCTGCGTGAAGATGAAGCTCTTGCTGTATGCCTGTAGGCAGCAGCATGTCAGTTCTGCGCCAACAGACTTATAGTATTCTGCAACATGATAGAGGTCGGGGACGTTCAGTGGATTGAACTGTTCCTTGTGCTCCTTGATGCGGTGTATCGCATTGTAGCGGTGCAAGCCAATCTCATTCATCATCAGTCCGTAGTCAAGCCATCCTTTCCTCTGACTTTCCTCTTCGATGCCCAGAGGTGTCGGCTCTTCCTGTTTCATCTTGCCGATGATGCCCTTCACCAGCCCAAGTGTCTCAATCTCGGCTGCGGACAAACATTCTTCCGTTGTACCCATTGGGTCGGGGTTACAATTTCTTTTCAGTCCGTCGATAATCTTATCAATCTCGGCTGTGATTCTCTCTGCGTCAATGTACTTCATAGTTCCTTATTCTTATATGGTTTCAGAATCATTTTTAATGTGTAGTCCGATTTCGGGTCACACTCTATCAGAATGTCCGCTGTCGCTATCAATGCGGCCTGAGTTATTCTGATAGGTATCTCTCCATATTCCTTCATAATGGCGGAATAGTCCTTACCGATATACTCGTACACAATCCCTTCGGCAAGGTTGGCGCATTTCTTGATTGTTTCGTCAATCTTGCGCTGCCTTTCTGGGTCTTTGCTGTAGTCCTCTATTCGGCAGTGCTCCTTTATTAAATCTAATGTGAGAAAATCCATAATTCGTTCAATTCGTTCAATTCGTAGTTTATTTCTCAATCCTCCCCTCGCTGAGATCAAAACAATAAAGTGCGTCGAGCAATCCGTGAATCGGGTCTATCTTACCCAAATGCCCCGTTCCCTTTACGATGCGCCTAATTGGGGGGTCGCCCTTGCTCTCGATGGCGGAGTTGCCGAAGCACCAAGGCCAAAGGGGATTATCGGAAAAGTGCATCCACTCGTCTTTGCCAAGCATCTTCTCTTCCATCTCGCCGATTCGGGGGTTCTGCGTCATGCTCGTCTGGCTGACGGGTATCACCATGCGCTGAATCATGTCGGCGATGTCCTTAGCAGATATGTTCGCGTTGCGCTTCTGGAAGAGGGTCTGAAGCCATGCCTTCAGGTTGTTGATAGGCGTGACGCTCTGCGCGGGGTCGTAGCCGAAGTAATAGATGTTGATGCCATTCTCCACCAGATCCGCGATGCGGTTGATGGCGTAGGTCGAGTCGAACACCTCACCGGGGCAGACGTGCAACCACCCTTGCTTTACCCATTCCTCATATAACGGACGGTTCTGGCTCTCGTTCATCACAGACTCCAATACCCAGCAGTCTGTGTCAACGAAGAAACGCCCTCGCATGGTGTCGCTGGGAAGCCAATCCACAGCCATATAGGTCAGCGCGAAGAGGTCGTCACCTGAAGAAAAGTCCATGCCACAGAACACGTGCCACCGCTCGCGGCCTTCCCTGTCAATGAATTTACAATCATCTATGCGGAAAGCCTTTTCGCATTGCAACTTCCTAATGCGATCGCCAGTTATCCATTTCTGAATGCGTCCCGTCTGCCACATGTTGAAGTCCTTCGTCAGCACCTCCTGCTTGGTGTCTTCGGTGCCGGTGGCGGCTTCGTGCAGTCGCTCGCGGTAGTAGGTGGGCTGAACGGTGGTGCCGATGGAGCGGTTCACCTTCTTGAAGAGTTCGGGGTCGTCGAGCTTCGTCAGGTCGTCGGTGATTTCCCACTTGTCGAGTTGAAGCAGGAACGCACACCAGTAATCGTCGGGCGTTCGGTGTGGCTGTCCGAGCGGATAGTCCAACTCGCGCAATAGCGATGCTTCCACTTGCTCAATCTTCGTCTTGTAGGGACCTTCCTTGATGCGTCCGGCGGTGGTGGTGTGCAATAGCAGCTTTTCACGACGCGGACCCGTTGAGCCCCAACACGTATCGACTGCCGCTTGCATGTCGGAATGGGCGTTCACATAAGACGCTTGCCCGTGCTCGTCGGCATGTACCACGCTGGCGTAGAGACCGTCCTTCGAGGTCTTACCAGCTGCCATGCACTTGATTTCACCCTTCATCAAGTGACCGGGCTGCCAGTTCAAGCCGTTGCGGGTCATGCGGAAGTATTTGCCGCCCATGCGGTTCGAGCACGTCGGGTCCACTTGCATGGCAAACTCGCGGATGGCTTTGTAGGCGATTTGACTCTGTTCAGAAGAGTTGGTGCATATAAGTGCCTGTCCGTTCACATCACCGAGAAAACAAACCTCCGTGAAATCGACAGCACCGCCCAACTCCGTCTTGCCGCTCTTTCGAGTGAGGAGCCAGTGCGCTTCCTGCGTGAGCCGTCGCGTGTCCCACACCTCGCCGTCCTTCACCCATTCGGTAGGCAGAAGCATGTCGCCATCGTGGTATGTGCGCTCCATGCTCACATCCACCTTGAAGGCGTAAATCTCGAAGATGTTCCACGCCTGGAACGGCATCAGACGGACGTGCATGTTTCCGCGTGGAGTGTCGAACTTCAGCCCGCCCTTCACGTGTCGCCCGTTCTGCCACTGCCCCTCGATAGCCTTCAGACTGCGCTTCACCCTTGCGGGGTCGAGTTCGTAGGAGTCCATCAGTCGCAACTCCTTACGGATGCCTAACAGCTCATAAAGGTTGGCGTGGCAGGCGTTGTTCGAGATAGCGTCCTCGATGTAAACCATCAGTCTGTTGTCGATGCTATTCAGGCGGTTCACGTAGTCTGGTAGATGCGTCCGCAGATCGTCGAGGCATTGCGCCTTGGCTTGTTTCAGTTGTTCAAAGTCTGTCATCGTATTCCTTCAATATAGTCACTGATTGGATCGCCCTTCTGGTCGCGCTTCTTGGGGCTTTCCTTCATGCGCTGCGGGTTCACCTTGAACGACAGTCCGAGGTGTTCGCGTTGCATACCGATGCTGCGTTCTTTCTCCTTCAGGTGAACATAGAGTGGGTTGCTTTCCTGGTATGGGTCGCCGCCCTTGCTCCACTTGGTGACCAGTCGGCCCGTCTCGCGTATCTCTTCCATCATCTCGTCGCGGTCCACCATCATGACGGCGGTGTCGTGGATGAGTGACTCCTGCCACGGCTCAACGGTGTCGATGCGGTTCTCAATCTCACTGCGCAGCAGTTGCTCGTAATATACCACGTCGTGCTGTTCGGTCAGCAGCTTCCACAGCCACATGGCACCCGCCTTGAACTGCGTCTCAGGTCGCTTGGGTGTTTTCTTGTCGCTATACTTTTGTGCTGCCTCTGCCAGCAACTCTTCCATCTCTTTCTGTGTCATTGCTTACGGGGTTTGCGGGTTTTGAAGTTGAATGCCAGCTGCTGCCGGCTCTCATAGGGTAGTCGACAGAAGCGGTATGACTCTTTCGATATTGTCACCATGTGGCCGGGGTTCTCCCACCATGTGTCCCATCGGTCCTCGCAGGGTCGGTGGTGAATGTGCCCCGTCTTCTCTCGCTTACCGCTAACAGATACCTTGATGCCCTTCGATGTCAGCGGTTCGTGGGGATAAACACCCAGACAGCAATACGACTGACGCACACCTGCCTGGCGGTGTTCTTCTGGGATGATGCCTATCAACGGGCACCGTTCGCACGAGTCGGGCGGTGTCGGGTGATTCAGTTCTATTTTGATAGCTTTTGTCATGTCGTCGGAAATTAAAAATTTATTATTCGTCAATCATGTTGTAAGTCGCGCATAGGGTTATATCCTTGCACCGGCTTATCCACTTAATTTTATTTATCGGTCTTTTTACCCCAACATTTTGAAAATGTCCTGTGTAAATAAAAGATTGTGGCAGGAGATTTGCGATTCCGAGAGGGCTTTGTAGTAAATCGGTGTGCCCGGAGTCATGAGGTCGTATCGTCATCGCTCTTCGTGGTGGTGGTGAAGCGTTGTATCAGGTTGTCAGCCCATCGGTCTTGCCTTGCCTCGGCTCGCTGCCTGACTATCTTTGCCGTGTTGCTGCCCATTTCCTTATGGATGCGGGCATGGCACGACTGGCAGAGAGCCATGAGGTTGTGCTGGTCGAATGCCAACCGCTTCATCTCCTCCTTGGTCTTGGCGGTCTCGATGGGCACGATGTGATGCACGCATGTTGCGCTCCGGATGTAACCGCCAGGGATTCCAACCGCCTCACCATCCTTGATGCACTGCTCGCACAGGGGGGTGGCTCTCAGCTTCATGATGCGCAGTTCCTTCCACTCTCGGCTATTGTAGATATTCTGTTTGTCCTTGGCCACCTTGTCGCTCACGCCTCTCCAGTTTCGCTTCTTGCTCATACGCTCACCATTCTACGCCGAAGGGACGGAAGTCGAGCGCATACACTGCGTCCTCATGCCTCGTGTATTCCTCCATCTCCTTGGCTGTTCTCTCATGTTGTTGCTCACTCTCCCTTGGGAGTATGTAGTCTTCAGGATCAATCATCTTCCACCTCCTTTGCTTCCTTGTCTGCCTGTACCTTGTCGTATTCGCCGAAGATTATCGGTTGCATGGAGGCAGAGCCGGTCACGCTGTCTGGGGTGCGGTGCTGCTTGGCCTTGGTTCTCTTGCCGTAGGCATACAACTTTCCGGCTTCGGTATGCTCTCCCATTTGTGGGCCTTCTGCTCGGTCACGCTCCGTGACGTTCAGCACGTCCTGAGCGTCGAGCATGGTCAGAAGTATGTCACTCAGATTGGTGCATTTCAGGCTGGCACCCATCAGGCGAATGCGGCGGTACAGACCGCGCATGGTCACCTCGCAGACTCTTTCAAGAATGTCGTCAACACATTCCGTCTGTTTCATGGCATTACCCATCCACGGTTTGTCAACCATCACAGCACCGAACCCCTTGTGGTTCTCCTGCTCGAGTATCAGGATGACCTGCGCCACCTTCAACTTGTCGGGATTGGCGAGGTTGAATGAGTTCTGCCAACCGGCATCACTCTCGAGCATGGTCATTATCTTCTGAATGTCTGATGACATCTCATGGTGTGGTGCGGCGGCACGGATCACCGTGTATGCGAACCACTGGAGAAGATGGTACACATCGACCTGAAGTGCGTCGCAGCATGCGTTGAGTACCTCGGCCATGTCATGGCTTATCTTCGTGCCCGCAGGCTCTGAATGTTTTTTGTTATTCTTCATACTTAATAATTGCTGGTTACTACTTCGAGATTGAACTTATCCACTAACGGCTGGATGATCGGAAATGCCTCCAGCACCTTGCGCAGCTGCTCTGGCTTCCCTGTCCTTATTGCACCCTCACGCATGATGCGTATGAGTACGTCCGCGATGTCGGCTTTCTCACCGTCGCAAGGCTTCCACCACTTGGTGACCGCCTCGGTGCTCACCGACAGGTTACGATACCCGATCTGTGCCGCGGCCTGCTGCCATCGCTCTATGCCGTCACGGTCAGGGTATAGCACTATCTTCCTTCCCTGCTCGATGAGTGGGCGCAGGAGGTCGTTCTTATTGGTCAGATTCTGCATTCCGGCACAGGCCGTCCACACGCCCATGGCCATGCCTCCATAGGCGATGGCGCAGATGAGTGCCGTCTTCTCGCTCTCCACGACGTTGACGGTGGCCATCCTCGTCTCAGGAAGGGCGGTGAGGTGCTCACCGAACAGGCAGTAGCTTGCAGAGTTCTCATGCTCGTTGAACGGCCTCACCTTCGTCGGGTCGGCGTACTTCATCCGTGCATGTATCCACGTCTGACTGTACTGGCTGTCCTTGTCACGGTGACCGTCCGGCCTGTACTTCATCAGGTGACCGTTGTGGCAGCGGCCCTGCTGATCCACCATCCACCAGACTGTGAAGTCGTGCTGCTCCTCGCGGTTGTCCCATCGGGTCGTGAAGGAGGAATGGCCTACGCCGTAGTTGCGAAGCATCACGTCGATGCGCCTGCTCTGTGCCTCGTCCCATGGCAGTGACCGCAGCCACCTGACAAGCGCATCATCCTCGATGCCCTTACGGTACCATTTCACCCAGTCGATAGGCCAGAGGCGTGGTGGCAAATCTGCGGGAATTGGTATTGACTTCTTCGGGGGCGATGGACGCACATTCTTGAACCTGTCCTGCTCCTCATCCACGGGGATGCTGTACTTCTTGCCGAGCCACCGGATGGCATCAGGGTAGCTAAGGTGCTCCATGTCCATCACGAAGCTGATGGGGTCAGCCGATCTGTTACAACTGAAGCACTTACAGATGTTCTTCGCAGGCGACACCTGGAATGATCCGAGCGACTTGTCGTTGTGCCACGGACAGAGGCCGAGATAACCCGTTCCTCTCTTACGCAGGTCCACATAGTCGCTCACAACATCTACGATGCTCGCAGCGTCCCGAATTTTGTCAATAGTGAGTTCATCTATTCGTGGCATAGTTTTGGTCTTTAGTCAAAAACAACTCGGTCATCTAAAAGCCTGCGAGCGCGTAGCGCGAGGCGACCCGGGCCATATACAGACCCCATGGGCTTTTTGCCCTTGGCCCATGGGTCTTGGCCCCGCCTCGCGCCTGCGCGCGCCTGAGTGAATATTTATTTATATATAAATATTCACCGCAGCGGCGCGCCCGCGCAGACGCGCACATGTGTACGCGCGCGAGAGATCAGAACGGCGGGATGATCATTCCGTTGAGTTTAAGTTTCGGGTATTTTTGTCCTCGTTTCATGTCTTTTCTGTCCTCACTGATAAGGAATCTGCATTTCTTTGCCATCTCAATGGCCTCGTTCTGTTCATACTCGTCGGTGATACCATTTGGTATTAGTATTTCCCTCTTGATGTCTCTCTGACATGCTGGCCACTGTATTTCGCGTTGTCTCTCGGTGATCCACTTCTTCAGGTCTTCAGTCGTGAAACTCAGCTCCGGTTTCTTTTCATCCTCCTGAAGTCCGTATTCGACAGGGACACCCCATCCGAGTGCTCTGTCCTCCACTACGAAGTACCAGTCTTTCTGATCTTTGCCTCGTGCCTTCGTCTGCTTGACATCGAAGAACACATCCGGAAAGCTGTCGAATCGCTTGTCGTTGTGCGGTGCTTTGTGTTTCCGTATTACGAAGACCTCGGTCACCTTACGCTCTGCGATTGAGCCGAGCGATCCGACGAGCTTGTCGGTCATCGGGTTCTCATGCAGCACGCACCACAGCGAGATGTTCATGGCCGTTGAGACGGTCATCAGCTCTCGGATAATCTCGGAGCATTCTATCTGGTCGTTGTAGTCATTCACGATGTCCAGAAGACCGTCGAGGAATACCACCGTAGGCTTCAGGTCCCAGATAAGCTGGAGTATCTGCCTGTAGCGGTCCTCGGCCTTGGTTGTCTCTCTCAGGCAGGCGACACAGAACCTCGGCTGCTCCACGCTGTAGTCAAGGCCCGCGAGCGTACAGACACGGTTCTTAATGGCGATGGTGTCGTCAAGACTCTGCTCCGTGTCTATGTAGAGCACCGTCGGCTGCTCGCCGCTGATCTCACAGGTCATACCACCGAACCTACCACACAGAATCGTTGCCATGATCTGCGACATGAAGTTCGTCTTACCATGACCGGACTTACCGCCTACGATATGGAGGTCACCTCTCTTGGCGAAGCTCACACCGTTGTGTGATAGCGTCCACTTCGGAGGCGTGTACGGCAGCGTGAAGTCAAGGAGTAATCCCCTGATGTCCGTGCCGAACCATTTCCTTTCCTGAAGAAGCGTTGGTACGTTGCTCGACTCCTGCGGAATCGGTATGTTTGTAGGTTTCTCGTAATCCATGTTTACTTTAGTGAATTACAACCCTCAGAAAACCCCTCTCTTTTTTGCGCTGAAGGATTTTCTCTCGGTTGGCTTGGTAATAGTCCATTTGATGTGCCTTTCGCGCCTCACGGTTGCGCAAATAGCGTTGTCGGTCTCTCTCCTGCCGTGTCATTGCCTTTCGTTTTACTGAAGGTCCAGTATGTCGGGTGGCTCTCCGCGAAATAATCAGAATTGTAGATCATCAGCATTGCCCTCCGTCGTTGGTTGTGATGTACTCGTGCTTGTTGCAGGTGCTTCTGTTGGTCTCGTCTGCTCGAGGTTCTGAAGATTACGCATCACGTTGTAGCAGTTCACCTCGTTGTAGAATCGCCCTTCGTGCTCTCGGACTGTGAAGCGAAGGAATACAGTGATATTCTCCTCGAGTTCCTTCAGTGCGAACTGCCTGATCTTATCCTCACCGAACACCTTGAACACCACCTTGTCTGGGTACATACTACCAGCCCATGTGAAATATTCCAGCACATATTCCTGCGACTGCCACTGATTACCTGTCCTGGCTGATACGCCCTGTTGCAATGGCAGCACCTTGGCAATGCGCCCTGTTAGCTTGATTAACTGTTCCATTGCTTATTTAAGTTTTAGTTCCTCTAATGTAAGTTTAGGTATGAAATTCCATTCCCGGAGTGTCTTGATGGTCTCGTCGTCGAGGGGATATCTCTCGACCAACTCCAGCAGCTTCGTAGACATAGCGATGCGTTGCTCTCTCTCCATGACATAGAGCTTACAGATGTTACGGTAGGCCCGTCTTGTCTTCTTCAGCTCCTCATGATCCTTGATGGCACGGCGGCTAATGTTTTCCCGTCCATCCGTCTTCTCGCATAACATCTTGCCCATGGCATTCACAAGTCGTTTCGCCGTGAAGAAGAAGTATCCTGACCTCGACTTCATGCCGTCGAATGACAGCTCATAGCCATTTGGCGATGTCCTCACATCTATCCTCCTCATGATACGATGATGCTTGCGATGATGAGACACAGCGGTGTTATTACACCGTAAATGATCCACTCCCTGCGGCTGAAGTCCTCCTTCATGTAGTCCTTCAGCATGATATCAAAAAACTCTCTCATATATTTATTTTTTTTTAGGATTAGCGTTAAAAGCGGAGCGGGATGCGCTACCATCCTCTTGTGTCCGTGCGGCGGGTAATCTAAAGGATAACGTATAGTAATTATGGCAAAATGCCGGTAGCGGTGCACTTCCGGGACATACCCTGCTCCTGATTGTGTGATAACGGGCGGGATCGAACCGCCATCCATCGCCACCGTTGGAGCGTGTGGCTGGTGCCTTACCAATAAGACGACGTTATCTACCATATATTGACGCAAGGCTCATGTAGGTGCCCAACCCTACCTAAGATACTTGGTTATTCGCTTGGGACATATAGCGAACCTTGCTCTTCGTTCTGGTTAGTTCTGTAAAAATTCTGCGTATTACCGCAGCTCATTCAGCGTCATTCTCTCCCACTCTTCCCTCGGCCTTATGCTACTACCTATCTCGATGTGCTTATCTCGTAAGCGTTTCGGATTCGGAACTTACCTGCTGCGGTTTGTTGTACTACAAGACCCTGTTTCATGTCTTCTCTTTCCACTCGCACCACATACGGTCTATTTCGCTGCCGTTTCGACTCAGGACTTCGCACGGGCTTTGCGGCCTTGGCTCCATCCATCTTGTCAGTGATCTCAACAAATGATTGCGCCTACTTACCGGGTTTGCGCGCTGCACGACCCTCGGCGTTGTCGGATGTGCCGGAATCGAACCGGCCCTCATTCCTAGTTTGAGACGTGTGCCTAAGCACCCTGTGACATCCGTTATGTTGTTGCTCTTTCTCTTCCTGGAAACCTGCGGCCTTCACAGGTGGCAGGGAGTTCTTCGTTGTTTAACTACAATTTTAATAACTAAAGAAATGAATTAAAAAATTAACTAAATAAACAAACCCTCTTGCGACCGCTGTCGCGTATATTAATTAACAAAACTAAGATTATGAAACTTTCAGTCTGCTGATGCGTCCGTCCTCGATCATCGCCTGAATCCGATGCAGCGGGTACATCCATGATGATGTGTGCTGCTGACCTTTGTCGTCCACCCAGTTCACCCTGGTACGTGGCAGCATATCGCCATGCTCTCTCAGCCACCGCTTAGTCATGATGCCGATGTGCTCTACCAGCTGATCATCCGTCAGCCATCGCTCATCGTAGGTCTCCATCGCCCTCATTACCGAGAGCCTGACCTCGTTCACCAGTTCCATGCGGAATGCCTTGTCCATTCTGTTCATATCACTTTATTCTGGTGATACTGATAGCCTTCTGAGGATAGTCGGGTCTCATTATGAACTCTGTACCCTCCTCCAGCATGACTTGTCTGCATGTAACCCTTGCGGATGTCACCTTTTTGGTGTCCTCGAGGAGAAAAATGCGGGTCTGTCCGACTCTCATTTCTCGCAGCTCTTTTCGTGTTACTTTCTCTTGTCTCATGTTAAACTTTCGTAATATCTATTATACCTTTTCTATTTTAGCAAGAAAAACCGTAACTTTGCAGCCCATTTTATTTTTGATTGCTTTCGTTAGTTTGGGCTTTTTCTTTAGGTTTCTTTCTTTCGTTGGCAAATATAGTAAGAATAAATCAAATATCATGTATATTTGTGTTGATTTCTGTCTATTTTTAACCTATTTTAATGATATTCGTGTAGATTTGGGTGTATATGAGTCGAAAAAATGAAATTTTTGGTGAAGCATTGGACTGGTTGGTGACCAATAAGGGCATCAAAGGACAAAAGGGTCTTGCCTGGTCAACAGGAATCACCGTGAATACCATCTCGCGTATAATGACAGGTAAGGTAGAGCCGTCTGATGATACTCTCAGGAAAATCAGTCAGAAGTATGGATTCAATATGCAGTGGCTCCGTGGTGAAGAAGGCGCACAGATGTTTTCTGAAGATAAGAACCTTCCGCAGAATATTGACCAAAGCAGTCTGATGAATGCTGCCCTGGCTGCAAAGGATGAGACGATCCAGGCACTGCACGACCAAATTGATACAAAGAATGAGCTCATCGATTCCCTCCGTCAGCATCTGAGCGATCTTCGCGATAAGATGCACTACGGCCATGCCGATTATGGTAAGCGTGGAGTGATGGCATCTGAGGACTTGGGGGATGTATAGTTTTACCTTTGTTTTCCCATGCAGACAAACGGAAATACGGAAAACATTGAAATACAAAAAGATGTCAAAAATGAAAAAAGCCCCAAACGAGTCACGAAGGAAAACGGCTGAAAGTGCCCGTAAACAGGGCATTTGCCGCACTTCCAGGAGGTTAGCGTTAAGTTTGAGTCGGAAAGAAAAATGCCAAATCGTGCCGAATCGTGCCGAATTATGCCGGAATGTTTTACCCGCGTTTTCCATCGGGGTCCGAAAAAGGGAAAACAATAAATACAGTTCGATATGATTACAACGAAGATTGTCTTTGACCGAAAGAAGGTCGCCGGACGTAATGGTGTCGGCTCCCTCGAGGTGCGTATCACCTCCGAGCGAAGGTCGTACTATATCGGTACGGGCATACGTGTGCATGCGAGCGAGTGGAAAGCTGACCGCATCGTCAACAGGCCTGATGCCGATGTGCTCAATGACCGTCTGGCCATCATCTTCCAGAAGGTGTGTGATGAGACTAACCGCTGCCTGCGGGACGGTGAGCCACTGTGCGCTGATCTCATCCGCAGGAAGGTGTGGAACGGACAAGAGGCCATGAGCAACGATCCCGTATTCCTTGACTGGCTCGGTCATCAGATTGACATGCTCACGCTGGCCGACGGGACCATCAGGCACTACCGCACGCTACTGACACGGCTCTATGAGTTCGGACGCATCCGCCACTGGCATGATGTGACGACGGAGAACATCAGCGAGTTCGACGCATGGCTGCACAGACGGACGACCGGCAACGGAGAGCCTATTACCGACGCGGCTGTCTATAAATACCACAAGTGCCTGAAGGCGATGCTGAACCGTGCCGTGGTGTTTGACAAGCTGGACCGCAACCCCTACGACCGTCTGAAGTTCAAGCGCGGTGAGAGCGAGAACATCGAGTATCTGACAGAGGATGAGATGCAGGCCATCATATCCCTTGACCTCCCACATGGCACACAGATGGAGGTGGTGCGTGACCTCTTCGTCTTCCAGATGTTCACTGGGCTGGCCTATTCGGATGCCCAGGCTTTCGACTTCTCTCAGTACCGGCTTGTCAATGGCCGCTATGTCAACACCAGGGAGCGCATCAAGTCGGGTGTGCCCTATGTCAGCAGCCTGCTTCCTCCAGCCGTGGACGTGCTGAAACGGTATGGCTGGAAAGTCCCGAAGATAGACAATGCCGACTATAACCATATTCTGAAGGCCGTCGGGATCATGGCAGGCATCCATACGAAGCTGCATACACACCTCGCACGTCATACCTTCGCCACGTATATGCTGCGGCAGGGCGTGAAGGTGGAGAACCTCCAGCGGATGCTCGGCCATAAGAACATACGACAGACAATGCTCTATGCGAAGGTACTTGCGCAGAGCGTACATGATGACTACGAGATGGTTGCCAGAAAGATGCAGGGGAAATGAAAAGACCGGAAGCGCATCGCTGCGGTCCCGGTCATGGAAGTATTAAAAGCTGTTGTAGTCAGCCGAATCTATGTCTTCGCATCTCATCCTGGAGTTCCTTCTGCGTCTCCTCGTCGATCACCGGCGGTGCCTCCTGCTCCCATGGGAACTTGAACAGGTCCACCGGTGACAGTATGCCCTTCGATCTCAGATCAACGTATGGCATGGATGCTATCACATGGAAGGCGTGCCATCGCACCGCACTCCACATCTCCCTGTGGCGGTTGTTGTAGCCCAGCATGATACGCCGTGCCTCCCAGTATGATATTTCGTAGAGGAACTCCCTGCGCGGGATGCCTATCTCGCCCACGAACTTCTGGTAGAGGTCATGGGCGGTTATGCGTTTTTTCCGCCATCCTCGCCTTGCGCGACCTCCTTCGGCTCATCCTTCGGCATCTTATACCACAGGGCGCGAAGGTCAAAGAAGGCTGCCAGCGCGTCGATGATCTCCTCCGGCTCGCTATTGAACCGCAGTTCCTTTTCTGTGATAGGCGCATCCGTGCCCGCGAACTCATAGTAGGCTTTGATGGCCGCCATGATAAGGTGTTGGATGTGCTCCGGGTTGTTTCCGTCGAAGTCTTCGATGGAGGTGTTTGCTTTGTTATGAAATTTAATCTCCGTGTCAAAGCAGTAAGCAATGGTCACTGTCTTGCCGCAGATGGTGATGTCTCTCTTTTCCATATCCTTCTGTATTTAATATGGTGCGCCGTGCATGGATATGCCCAGGCGCACCCTTGTTGATTATGCTGCTACTGTGTAGTCCCCGTAGCCGTTCAGGGTCGCCTGATAGGTGGCCGTCTGTCTGTTGGGGCCGTTGAGAATAAGCGATGTAATGATCGCTGAGCCGCTCACGATGACCGATCCCTTGGTGCGCTGGTTGCTGCCGCTCACATTGGCGATCTGCCACTTGACAGGTGTGCTTGCCTCGTAGATGCTCTCCACGTCTGCAACCGTCTTACCGGCTACCTGAGAGGTGATCGTCTCATTGCTGCGCATGAGCGCGGTAGTGGTGATGTCGTAGGAGAGTGCAGTCGGCTCCTGTATCTGCCAGTCACCGTCCGTGTCCTTCGTGGTGGCATCCTCGAGTGTCATGCTCACATGCAGTGACAGCTCTTTTGCGGCTGCTATCACGGCTGCGGGCACTGCCGTATTGTCGGAGCCCAGGAAGAGGCGAACGAACTGACCCTTGGTGTAGGTGCCGAGGGCGATGACCTCGGAAGCCTCCGAAGCCGATACGGGGCTCAGTGCGGATGATCCGGTGAACTGTAAGGACTTCGTGGAGTTCGCGCGGTCGTTGAATGTGAACGTGGCATCGTTCAGGTACGCCGTACCCTTGCGGGCAAAGGTTGCCTTCGAGCGTGTCTGGTTGTCAGAAGTCGAAGTCTCGTCCCACATGAGAGTGAACGGAGTCATGCTCTTGATGGCGGTGAGCATCGCAGCGGTGTCAGCGACACTGAGCGACTCGACCTGCACATTCCATGACTTCGATGTTACCTCGGGCTTCGGTGAGAGCCCGACATCATCCTTGGTGGATGAGTCCTCCGTGTTACCAATCAGGTTGACCGTGCAGTTGGTAGCCATGCCTATGCACTTGTACTTCTCTGCCGTGCTGTCCCAGATCGTGATACGGAAATTCTGTCCTTTCAATGTTGCCATAGTTGTGATATTTTTAGTTGTTCAAATCGATTCGGAGCGAGAAAAGCCCGTTCTCCTTGGATCGCCCTACGGCTCCTGCGGAATACTTCACGGATGCGGGAATCTCATCGACCATGCCGGCGAGCTCCTCCCGTGTGCTGGCTGTCAGCGTGACGCTGCCCTTCTCCTTCAGTTCCTGAACGAAAGCCGCCTCCTTGGGCTGCTTGTCTCTATTCGTCGTTGTCTTGCTCATCGTCTTCCAAGTGGTTTTTAACGAAGCACACGTAGCTGAGGGTCGTATGGTAGCACGGTTTTATCCAGTCCCAGCTAATGTCATTGCACTGCAACGTCTGTAGCTCCGGCACCTCCTCACCGTCCTCGGCCATCTGTCTGATATGCCTGGCGATGGCCTTGCGTACATGTCGGCGCAACTGCTTCACCTCCCGTGGTGACCGTCCGGCGATCCCAACGGAAGCCTGCACGCGGTCCTCCTCGGATTCCCAGCATGTGTCCTTCGTGGCATCGGTATTCTGTAGCTCGTCGTCCATCACGATGAGATACGGCAGCTTCGTGTTGTCCTGTTCCTCGGGGCTCACCTCGAAGCATGTGGACTCTATGCGGCCCTCTATCGAATCCATCAGGCCGGTGTCTGCCGTCAGCGCGTCGTACAGTATCTCGTCGAGTTCCTTCATCATGTGTGCTCGCTGTGTTATTATTGTTATTTCCTTAGTTCTTCCGGGCAGCCAGCGGGCGGATCAGGCTGTTGCCATTGCATCGCCGCCACCCGCTGGCCTGGAACTATCGCCCAGAAGGAAGAGAGAGTTTAGCCTCCGATCTCGTTAGATGAAACGGTCTCGATGAGCTTGATGAGCGTGAAGGCCTGTGGTTTGCCGGAGGTGTTTCCGTTGACCTTGCTGGAGAGCTCAACGAGTGAGTAGTCAAGCGACATGCCCAATCCAATGACGTTGCGGTCGAAGTTGGTCTGAGATGTGCCGTCCACGTTGAACTCGATGCCGTCAGCATACACCTGCTCGTTCAGGTAGCCGAAGTGACCGATACCGATGTAGCGGTAGGTGGCGTCCTTGGTGGCAACACCGTTGCTGGCGATAGCATAGTCGATGTAGGGACTCACGTGGTAGCGGTAGCCTACGCACAGGCCATCCTGCACGACGGTGCGGTTGCTGTCGGTGGTACCCGGGATGAGCTTCTTGAACTTCAGCTCAACCTCGGTGGTCTTGTCCATGATGATCTCGGGATCACCCTCGAAGCCCTTGTCGTACATCTTGGCAATCTCCTTGGCAAGGTTCTTACCGATGTTATCGTCGAGAGTCAGCTCTACGACAGTCACCTGAGCGAATGGGCTCTGCAACTTGGTGTACTCACCGTGAGCGTAGATGTGGAGGGCGCGGAACATTGCCCAGCCCTTCTGGAACTTAAAGGTGAGGAAGGCGATGATGTCGAAAGCGGCCTGAGATACAGCACGACGGCTGACGGGCACGCTGGCGGCAACACGCTTCGGAGAGGTGGTGATGTTAGCGAAGTCGAGTGACTGCTCCTCAACCTTGGTCACCTCGCCCTCAACGGTGAACTTCACGTCGTTGATAGAGTAAGGGATAACCTGAGTGCCGGTCACACCAGTCACCATCACGAGGTCTTCGGGCAGTTCGATGCCTGGAACCTTGGTGTCGATGATGGGCTTGATCTCCACGGGAATCAGACCGCCAGCCTCCAAGTTGGCCGTTACGTTCTGGTCGTCGCCGGTGGTGATGGCGTTAGCCAGGATGGTGGTGGCGTTGGCTGCGCGACGGTTGGTGTAGCAGTCCTGAATCATCTCACGAATCTTGGCACCGTAGTCCTCACGCTCACGAATCTGCTCCAGATCCTTGCCGGTGGCCATAGCCTTGGCACGGGCTGACAGGCCTGCACTCTCACGAACCAGTGCATCGTACTCGATGTCCTGGCTGCGCTGCTCAGCCTTCAGAGCCTCCAACTCACGCTTCTGCTCGTCGGTGATAGTACCCTTCTGCTCCTCAGAAGTGAGGGCACGCATTTTAGCCTCACGTGCGTTGGTCTTCTCGTCCATCTCATCCATCTTGGTCATGATTTCTAACTGACGCTTCTGGATGTCTGCTTTTGTCATTTTACTCATGATAAAAACGTTTTTATAGGGTTAATAATTAAGTGATTCAAAGTCGATTTCGCAGCGGCGGTGCTGGGCACGCAGACGCATAGCCTGCTGCTCGCGGAAACGCTGTGCCTGCTCTTCCAACTCGCGGGCCTCACGATCTTCCTTCTCAGCATTGGTCTCGCCTCCGTTGGCATCACGCTCTGCCTGTTCGCGCTCTGCCTTTTCGCGGGCTTCTCGCTCCTCGTCGGTCTCGCCCTTGTCGTCGAGTTCGTCTTCGCGATTGTCGTTCTTATCGCCACACTCGCGCTTCAGCTGTGCCTCGATAGCTTTATCGATAGCCTCCGACTGTTCACGTGTCGCCACGTCGGTTTGCTCATAGGCAGGGTGGGTGACGTTGGCCACATCGTAGAGTTCCACGATGCGCTTCACGTGACGAATCCATACTACTTTGCCGTCGATGGTCTCGTTGGTGCGCTCGTAGCTGACACCATTCTCAGTGTCTTCCCAGTCGTCGCGGAATGCGAATGACATGCCGTAGACATTGCCAAGGCGAATTTGCTCCAGAGTGTCGTTGGCGTTGGTGGTGTTGGGATACTCGCAACTGATTTCCACGTTGCGGTCGTTCGGCATGATGCTGAGCGTGCCCTTGCCTCTGCGCCAGCGTCCAATCATGTCACCAATCTTCGTCGAGTGATTGTTGTTGTAGATCACGTCAGAGCGGTTGATGACATCCTGAGTGATACATCCCGGCTCCAGTATCTCGAAGACTACACGGGTGTCACTCCAAGGTGTGAGGTTGACTGACCGCACACCGTACACGATGGGGTGACCTACTACGGTGCGGCTGGGCTGCCCATTGGCATCCTCGCGCACTTGCAGGTTGCACTCCTCGATGGGGATGAATCTTGTCTGTTTCATATTTTCGTTTTACATTAGAAATGTTATCTACATATCGGGCTATTTATCGTCCGGGGTTTACTCGTCGGATTACTTGATTCTTGCTCTTGACCTTTCTGGCACGAATGCCAAAGACAATCCGTTCTTTTGGTCGAAGTATGCGAGCAGTCCGCCAGTAGTAGCCCACCAACTTTCGCGGTCATCATGATCCATAACCTTTTCGCATAACTTGCGGGCTTTCTCCCAAAGTTTCTGCTCAGACGGTACTTCGTGACCTGCCCAAGTCCAATCCATGACAAGCATCAATGCGCGAACTTTCTCAAAGTCGAAGTCTCGTATTACCTTGTCAATCATGTTTTGTTTCTGTTCGTCTGTCATACTCTCGATGGGTTTACTGCGCGTCGAATATGCCTCTCACGCTGTTTTCTCTGTTGCTGAATCTCACGCTCCAGGTCGTCGATTTTTGCTTTGGTCTGGTTTGGTGTCATTGCTCTTGATTTTGGTTATTCTTGTTTGGATCATTCACGGTGTAGTTGCCGGGCTTCAGCTGGGCGCTTGCGTCGCTCTTGGCGATGAGTGCCTTCAGCGTCATGAGGTTGGCACTGGCCATTGGCACGTCGCCATCTTCCACGGCTGGCATGTCGAAGTCGCGGCGTGATTCGTTCACGGTGCTGATCCCTGCCTGCTGTTTTAACAAAGCCACTTTCGCACGGCGTTCGGGGTCCATGACCATCAGCGGGTCTTCGCAGATGTGGATGCGGCGCGTGCCGTAGTCCTTGAAGCCGATGAGCTTGCGGGCAATCTCCTTCTCGTTGCCGTTTTTCTGTGGCAGGATAGTACGGCTGTGGAACTCCATAGTGGCGTTCTGGTAGTCGTTATAATGGCTGTTGGTGTCAAGCATGACCAACGGGCGCGGTGTACCGAAGAATCTTGCCGCGTCGTCGTTCGTGCCGCCCAGCTGCTCAAACATCTGCATGTCCTGACTGGTCATCGACAGGTTCTGGAATTGTTCAAGGCCGTGCATAGAAACGATGTCCTGACCTGTATAGAACATCCGCTGCATGTCCTGTGCAGTCTTCTGGACCTCGCCCTGGTTCAACAGTCCGAAGGCGAGTGTGCCTTGTCCCTGCGTCGGTTGCTTCTCCGAGATGATACCCTTGATGCGACCGCCCTTGGCCGCTGTCTCTAACGACTGCTGCTTGATGGTGCGGTTCAGTGCCAGCGTCTCGTTGGCGTACTGAAGCGTCGGGATACCCCAGCCGTTGGGATAGCGGAAGGTATTCGGGAAGTGCATCACCTCGGAAGCTGGCACGTTGGTTTCCGTCACGTAGCCATGATCGGTGAGATACACGATGCTGGCGTAGGCGGCGGTGTTAATGTTATACCCGCATTCCTTCACGAGCCACAGGTGCTCAGGGAACCCGAACTCGTCGCGCTCGATGTAGATGAAGGCGTTGCCGTAGAGCAGGCGGTTTATCTCCACCAGTCGCCACATGTCGGCGGCGGTCATGATGGGGTTCGGCTCTTCCTGCAACAGGTAGTTGATGCGTTTGCCCAGTCCGCGCATATCTTGTACGAAGTTGCCGCCCTCGAAGTCTTTCTTCTGATACTGCACCGGCATCACCGACATGACATCCGAGCGCAGGCGCACGGCCTGATATACCACCGCCACGAGCAAAGCCTGCTGCGGCGACCGCGTGTAGGCGATGCGCTCCATATAGTCGGCACCCTCCACCTTCGGGGCTTGCTCCATCGTCGAAGATGGAACACCTGGCACGCCACTTGGCTGTGCCGCCTCTCGTTTGCGGAAGAAATTAGCAAAAAACCTATCCATATCAATTACTTTTTACTTTTCTTGGTTTTCTTGGTCTTGGGTTTACCTATACTGGCGGTGCCGTCGAAGGTCTGCCCCCACAGGGCTGTCCCCTTGTCTTTGCCGGACAGTATCCTCTCCTTCTCCGCCGTGCGCTGGTTGATGCCGAAGAAGTAGTCAACACATGTCCTGCGCTTGGCCTTGGTGTACTCTTCACCGCAGCATGATCCGCGCTTCCACTTCACGTTGATGTACTCGTCGGCGGTCTTCGTGTCGTAGTGGACGACCCTCGCCGGGTGATGTATGACACTCTCCTGGATGGGCTGCTGCGGTACACGGAATCCCATGGCATCCACGACGACCATCTCCGGCTTCGTTGGACAGTGCGGGTCCTGGATGGCGATGCCCTTGATGTCTGTATGGATGAAGAACTTCGTGTGCCTGTTGATGCCGAAGTCCTTGCTTGTGCCCTCCGTGAACCGCTCCCTTACAGGACGCGGGTCGTAGTGTGTCAGGCCGTTGTCGGTCATGATCTCCCAGTTGAGCACAACGGCATCGCCTGGCATGTCCGTCAGGTATGCCGGGATGGTCACTCCGTCGTCTATCTCCACGAACTCGTCGAAGTCGAGGAAGCCCACCCAGTCGTACTCCCTTGCATTCTCGTTGTAGAAACGCTCGTAAGCCTCGCGCTGCAAGCCGACAAATGGGATGGTGACGACGAAGCCACTGTCTATATAGTCCTGGAGCACGTCACTGAACCGCTCCTCTCCCTCTCTGTTGTTGTCGTAGATGTAGATGCGTGTCACGCCCATCGCCTTGTAGTGCTCCACCCACTCCCTCGCGTAGAGGTTCTCACCTCTGCCGATGGCACAGACGGCCACCGTCGGCTCCGTGGTGTCCCACAGGTCCATGTGCGTCTTCAGCCACTCCATCTGCTGGTTCTGGTCGTTCTTCGCCCAGGAGCCAGATCCGTAGTGCTCCACGTAGTCGCGGATGTCGATATGCAGTCCCTTCAGCCTCGGACGCTTCCGCATGATGTCCTCCAGTAAGGCCGCGCCTGTGTCGTACCAGTTGTTCCTGTTGCCGTGTCCTCCTGGCATCAGTCCGTATGACCGTGACGGGTCGAAGTACACGGCACCCTCCCGCCTGAGCATCGGCACGTTCATCCAGCACAGCATGGGCAGCATGCGTCCGATGCCGTAGGGGTTGTGCGGCTGTGCCTTCTGGTGGTAGCCCACCACGCTGTACTCAGGACGAAAGAACTCGTCGATGCTCTTCTTGATGAGCACGTCGCTCTCCATCAGCACGAAGCCGTCTGGCAGCAGCTCCCACAGCTTCTGCACGGTCATCATGTGCTTCGCGCTTCCGAACTCACAGCCCTTGGCGCAGCCGATGGTACGGTCACGCTCCGGGAACTTCTCCAGCTCCTTGTCGAAGTCGATGATCTGTCCCTTGGTGTTGTCGATGACCGTCACGCCCTTCAAGTCGTCGTCAGCGCAGTCCATCGGATCGATGTCCTCGAAAGGACGCTGGTCTGAATTGTCGAACACCACGACGTTATAACTGCGGCCACCATGCTTCCTGAGGCTCATGATCGCCGCCTCCGTCAGTTCCGGAGTGTTGTAGTGGATGATTGCAACTGTCTTCTGTCTCATGTCTCTTCCTTTCTATTTCGCTATCTCGTGTGTCTGCGTATCACCGCCTGTGATGTCGGAGTTGCTCTCGACGATGTTCACCTGCGTGGTCATCTCAGTGGCGATAACGATCACCTTGTTCTCCTGCTCGTCTGCGTTGAGTGACGTGATCTGGTATATCCTTCCGTGGTACTCGATCAGACTCTCACGGGTGATCGTGATGTCCGTGCTGTAGTTCATCTGGAACAGCACATAGTCATAGGCATCCAGCGTTCCCTCCCTGAGTGCCTTGGTGCCCTTGTTGAACTTGTAGCTTGACCACAAAGACCCGGCACGGCAATAGCCGACCTTCTCCCCGAAAGCCTTACCGTATGTCGGCACCTTGTTCAGCACCGTGATACGATGGTTCCTCATGCCTGCCTCAAACCCCGTGCTCATAATCAGTCAGCTTCATGAATGGTTTGATCCAGAAGTCGATGCCGTAGGGGATGACAGACAGCGTGATTCCCTCGGCAGGACTGCGATGGGTGTACATGTGCTCAGTCAGCAGCAGCGCGGCAATCGTCAGATTTTTCGTCGCTGCGTCGCCGAATTTCTTAACCGCCTCCTCATAGGTGCGGGACATCAGCATCTCGATGCCGGTCTCTGCGGCCTCGGCATACGATGTCAGTATGGCGTTCTCACTGCTTCCGTCGATGCGGCAGTGCTCCTTAACCTTGTCTAATGTCAGCCATTTCATATCATTCTTGTCTTTATATTTTGTCCGAAAATACGTCTGAGGTCTACCTACGTCAGAGGACCGTCGCCGACGAAGGCGAAACTTCCGACGGAGAGGTTACCTCTCGTGTCCGTCACCTTGCACATCTTCACATAGGCGAAGCCTGTCAGCCCTCCCGATCCGCCGGAGTAGCCGCCACGGGCACCGACGTGTATCTTCACCCTGGTACCGACCAGCAGCACCTTCTCCAGATCGCTGACAGTCGTTATCAGCCAGTTGACGTTCAGACTCCACTGCTTACGGCCTGCAATGAACTCCTTCGAGTCCTGCTGCGTCGCGCTGGCCTTTTCTATAAGGTCGCACTCATGCTGGAGCTCATCGCTCTTCACTGCCGCAATGGGTGTCCATGCAGAGCCGCTGTAGGTATATACGATGATGTTGTTGCCGTTCATATCTCTTCTGTTTTTAGTTCTTCCATGTGACAAGTTCTCCGCGTCCAGACCTCTTCAGGCTCCTGTTGGCGACAAGCACTATCTTCTCACCCTCAATCTCTCCGACGATCTGCATCTGTCTGCTGCCGTCCTGGAGCTGTGATGCTATATTGCCCTGTTGCGCCTTGTTAAGCACAACCTCGCCGCTGTTAAGCAGGGCCGGCACGTTGTCGCCGCTGTAGCTGCTGCCGCCTACCCAACCGCCAGCCGCATGAACGATGCCTCCGTTGGCCGCAAACTGACCGACAACAGGGATTGATTTCACGGTCTGGATGGCGGTGATGGTCATCACCAGTGAGCTGATGCCTGTCAGTATGGTCATCATTCCGGTGATGCCGTTCATGATTCCCTTCAACTCGTCGGGAACCTCCACACCGATGGACTCGAGGCCGCTGAAGATGTTGTTGATGCCGCTGGAGATAGAGCTGAGCGTCTGTGTCGCCTGCGACAAGTCATTGGCCATCTCCTTCGGTGTCTTCATGGCCGGCTGTTGCTGCTGTGACGGAAGGTTGGACAGCCCGCTGCCAACGCTCATATAGTCTGTACCGCTCAGATGAGTCGTATCACCGAGCCCTGTCGTCTGTACGGTGCCGCCCTGGTACTTACCCTGCGCCTGCTCCTCGTATAATTTCAACTTGCTGTTACGGGTCTCCAGAAGGCTGATTTCCTCGCGGATGGCCGCAAGCCTGTTCTGCGTCTCCTGAGTGGCATCATCGGCCAGCTTGACGTACTCCTGTGTCAGAGCATTGATTTTCGTCTGGTTGGACTGCATCTCCGTCTGTTCCTTGTTCTGTGATATAGAACGAGGTGATGATACGGATGATGTTATGGAACCACCGCCGCCCTGCCTACCATTGAGCACCCTTACAAGCTGTCTGTCAACCTGCGCTATCTCGTTGGCTGTGCGTTCTGCCTGCGCACCGAGGGCCTGTATATTCTTCAGTTCTGAGTCGTTGAGTTTTCTTAGGGCTTCGCCTATGCGCTCTTGCGGGCTATTAGGTACAGCCTTCTCGTATGATCCACCACCACCGAACATCCCGCCACCGTAGAATATGGTTCTGGTCCCTGACATCGGCATGTTCTTCAGGGCCTGATAACTACCGTATGTGCCACGGAAAGCTGTAATAAGGTCATTGGCATTAACGTTACGCTCGGCAGCAAGTCGCTTGATCTCCGCGATATATGCCTCCTGCTCCAGCTTCTGCCGTTCCTTCAGTTGTTTCTTGTAGGCATCTCCGGCGGCACGCACCATCTCCTTGGTGGCATTACCTTCACGATAATCCACGATGCTCTCTGTCATACCGGTCCTTGTCCTCTCAACATTCACCTGATTGAAGGCGTTGAAAGTGCCGAGAGTGTCAAGTGCATCGTATGCGTTACGCGCTGCCCGGGTGATGCTCTCTATGTTCTTCAGGTAGCCGCTGATGTCACCGTTATTGAGCGCGTTCAGGAATCCGTGATACAGGCTCTCTGATGACTGTACTATCCGCCCCCATTCGTCAAGGTTCTCCTCGTTGCTGAAGATGGCATCCTTCGCTACGTCGAGGGCACCCTTGGCGGCTTTGAGCCCGATATTGAATAGTTTCAGCGCGTCGATGTTCACGGTGAACCTCTCCTTCAGCTTATCGAGTACACCTCCCGTGCTGTTCATGCTCTCCTTGGTCTCTGCGATACGGTCTTGAAGGTTCTTCAGCGACTCGGCCATCGCCTTACCATAGTCGCTCTCCTGCTGCTCCTTGGTGAGTACGTTGTATGTCTTGGCGAGTGTGTTGTAAGCCGTTACGAGTTCCTTCACCTGTTCCTTCGCGTTGCTCGCCGCCGGTGCTATCTTCCCAAGCTCACGGACAGCTTCCACCTGACTGGCGGTGAACCGGTCGAACTCCTTGCCTGCGAGGGAGGTCATCCGGGTGAACTCCGCCAGCCGGTTGGACTCGTCCCGCAGCTTGCTGTCGTACTGCGTGGTCTCGAGCTTGAATCTGGTAATTACGTCTGCCATTGTCTTAGAATATTATGCCTTGTATGATGTCGTCGATCAGCTTGTCAAGTTGCTGTGCCGCCCGCTCCATCTCCTGGTGAGAGCGTTGGCCGAACCAGTCACGCGCTGCTATACGTCCACGGTTGCCGCCCTTCGGTGCGTTCACGAGGTCATGGCCTCCCATCGAGTGGATGGCTCGGTCGGTGGTTCCGGCGTTCAGGAAGCGGAGTATGAAGCCGCGGTCCTTGCCGGTGTAGCTCATGAGGTCCGTTGTCCTGCCCTGTCTGGTCACACGGTTGCCGCCCCTGCCCTTCGGGTCGCTGGTGCCCTTGCGTGGCGGCTCAAAGAGTCGCATGGCTCCGGCCCTGCGTGACTGAAGGATATTCACCTGACCGCCGAAGATACGACGGTAAACGGCCATCCTCACCGCCTTGTATGCGTTGCGCGGGTCATTCTTGATGCCGAGTCCGCTACGTGCCTCACGTTGCAGTGCTGACCGTACCTGTATCAGCACGGTCTTGACGGCCTCGTTGATGCGCCGCTGCATCATGGGGTTCGTCGTCGCCAGCTTTCCGAACTGCCTGATGCGCTCTTCCAGTCCTGTTATCTCTATAGCGTTGCTCATTACCTATCCGGCGTTTCAGCGGACGGGGTTTACTGCACAAAAAAAAGGGCACCGCTGTGCCCTTGACAATAATCAAAAACCTAAAATTACTTATAAATACAAAGTTTATCAACCATATTGAGACAAATCATCTTCACAGATGGCTATATTCCTTCTTCGCGTCGAAACTCGGACAGTCCTTGCGCGGCTCATAGTCATGGTGCCCTACGATCTTCGCCTTCGGGTACATCTTCCGCAGGTCGGTGAGGATGCCAAGCAACGATGCCTTCTGAACCAGTGTCCTGGTGTCCTTGGCTTTCTTCCCACTGGCATCACAGCCACCGACATAGCAGATGCCGATACTGTGTGAGTTGTGACCCTGGCAATGTGCACCGATAATGTCGATGTTACGGCCCTCTTCGATGTGCCCGTTGCGGTAGATGACGTAGTGATAGCCGATATCACTCCACCCCTGCTGCTTGTGCCACCGTCGGATGTCAGCCACGGTGTAGTCCTTGCCCTCTGGCGTGGCTGTGCAGTGGATGATGATCTCGTCGATGCGCCGACGGCTCTTCTTCAGGTCGTAGTACGCTCCATAGCCGTATGGCTTCGACGGTGTGATGGCCGTATGTACCGCCTTTGGCAGCAGCCTGGCCATGGTAGCAGGACCGACGATGCCGTCAGCCTTCAGGCCATGCTCCTTCTGCCATTCCTTCACTCTCTCCTCGGTCAGCAGTCCGTAGATGCCGTCCGGGTACAGGTTCAACGCTCTCTGTATCTCCTTCACTATCTCGCCTCGCGAGCCTTTCTTGTAAACTAACATGGGGTACCTCCTTTTTTTATCGTTTTGCTTTTACTTGCTTCAACAGCCCCGTCGCTGGAGATGATTACGGATTGGCGGAGCTTGCAGGAACGGTCGCCACAGACGAAAGGGCGCATGCTCTCCACCATGCGGCCATACCGTGCCACTTCGCGCTGTAGGTTCCTGACTGTCGCGTCGGTCTTGTCCTGCCGCTCTCGGAGTTCATTACGATCCTGCCGGAAGTGGTCGCGCTCCATGCGCAGCTCCTGGATGATGCGCATCTTGTCTTCCACCTCCTCCTGTTTCGACTGAATCATGTGCTCGTAGGTTTCCTGAACCTTTTGAGCGATTTCGACCTCGGCGGCCTTGGCCTCTGCCTCCTGCTGCTTGGCCTCTGCCTGCGCCTTCTGCGCGTCTGCCTGTGCCTTTACTTTCTGCCATCGCCAGGTAAGGACGATGCCGATACTTCCACCTCCTAACAGGGATAGCATGGCTGGCAGAATTGCGTCTAATGTTAGCTCCATACTCGATTGATTTTTTTTGTTAGTTTTTAATATGTCCCAGGATGCCGTCTGGGTTTCGGCTCTTTCCTTCTTTCCTGCAAACAAAAGAGGCCGGCGCAGCAATCTGCGCCAGCCGTTACTTACAGCATATCTGCCGCATGAGCATCATCTGTGCACCGTTCCAGCCGTTGGACTTAGCAAGCGTGACGACCGTCTGGATGTCTATGGTGTCGATGGTGAGCTCTGCCATCTTGTCGTTGCGCTCCTTCATCGACTCGACGACCATATTCTGATATGGCTGGTAGGTCGTTCTCATCCATTCCTTGTACTCGGCGGCTCCCATGGACAGCCCTTCAGTGCTGCCTCCCTGTGATGACTCCTGATACTCCAGGGCGCGTTGTAAGTCCTCGTCGTAGCCGGGGAACTTGTCCTTCAGCATCTTAGCGGCCTGCTCGCCTGCCTCGGCAAACCCAACGGCCACAGGCTTCAGCTGCTCCATGATATTGAACACCTTGACGATTTCGTCGGTGCTCAGCTCTCCGTACTTCGCGGCACACAGCGTCGTGTAGAGTGCGCTGATCTCGCCTGTCTTGATTCTCTTCTTCATGACTTATTCTTTTTATAGTTCCACAATAGGTAAGGGTGTCGCCACCCCTACCGTTAGTTACGTTTGCGCTGCCGTAAAATAATACGGCTCAATCTCGTCGATCACGTCCCAGATGAGGTTGTGCTGCCGACGTGTACCTTCCGGGAGATTGTAGCGCATGGCCGTCTGGTCTTGTAGCGGATGCCCTGTCGTCTTTCCGACGTAAGCACCGAGCTCTCCGTTATCATTTACATAGGTATCGAAATCAACCTTGATTAATTTCTCTACCCCATCAATCAGTGCCTTCGAGAAGTGACCTTCTGCGATGGTGTCCTCATTCACATTGCGGAATGTGTTGTCGAGTGCGGTAATAACAAATGCCATATTCAATATTTTTAAGTTAGACAAAAATCATTAGATATCCTGTGGCAGTCCATCGGTGAGATGAGTCATACTCCATGATGATGAGCGTTTGAATACTGCGCCCACAGAGTCTTGTATCTCTACCACCGCCGTGAAGTAGCCGTTCTGGAACTGATTGAACTGATACGACCCGGAAGTGTTGAACGTGACTCTCTCCGAGTCTGTTCCACCTGCCGGACACGGGTCTGCTGCGTTGCCAAACGCACGGTATCCTGCCACCGCCTGACCGTTGGAGTTGTAGAGCTGTACTGTCAGCTGCCATCGCCACGACGTTGTTGTAGGATTACTTACTGTCACGTCAACATAAATACTCTTACCGTCTGTCATGTTCCGCCATCCGTATGCGCCGATGATGACCACCTGCGCATATTCGATGCTCACGGTGATGGCCTTCGTGTGGTCAGTCAGCGGGCATAAGCACCTCTGCGACCCTGATGGTGGTGTGGCAGACTGTGCGAAAGGTGTCTGGAAGATGACAGGAAATATCTTCCATGTTCCCTCGAAGTCCGTGTCGGAGGCCGACAGCTGAACATTAACGATATAGCTGCCACCTAAGACCTCTGCCATAGTGACGTAGTTGTCGCCGTTCTTCATGAGGGCGCAAACGGATGGGTTCGCTCCTGTACCGCTGGTGCGCTTGGCGACGATACCGAAGTACATGTTGCCGATAGACACGCTTGACGATCCGGGCCATGTCAGGTCGTCGAGCTTCAGCGTCCTTACGGTCTGCGCCCCTCTCGGGAAGATGATTCTCATGATACCCATTGGACTGATGGCTATGGTGTTACCGCTGATAGGCTTGATGGGTTCCTCGGCCTCGTGGTAGTATCCGTCGAAGTCTGTCTGTCGATATGGTGACTCAATGGTTCCGGTAGGTGGTCTCCATACCCAATACTCCAGACTCAGACTTCCCTTCTGCACATCGCAGTCCGGCCACCAGTTCGTATGGGCCTGCCTGTCTGCCTGCGATGCAAAGAGGAAGTTGAACATATAATCAGCCCTCGACCATGATGGTATAAGGTCTATGCCGTAGTTGGCATTGAGGAAGTCGGCTGCTGTCAACTGCTCCTTCTTGGCGAACACGACGGGATGCCTATTCGACCACTTGTTGACCTTCCCCGATGTGGTCCATGCGTCGAGATCG
>Ga0310696_10001256_pt1 | contig 37152 bp, 62 predicted proteins | sample AusTroGonzalo_MG_4_FD_203885 | JGI IMG/M metagenome (GOLD analysis project Ga0310696, IMG submission 203885) | Bovine rumen microbial communities from tropical cattle in Woodstock, Queensland, Australia - Gonzalo_02 (v2) (version 2) | ecosystem: Host-associated > Mammals > Digestive system >... | reverse complement strand
AGAGTTGAAAAATATTATTAAATAACACCAGGCACATTCTATGCACTCACAAAAAATGAAACAATTGAACATGGAGAAATTAATTATCCATTGTGGATTGTTAATACAGATTCAGGTAAACTAACTGAAATTGAAAAAGGTAGAGCAGACTTTCACAAAGATTATACGTCTACTACCAAATATGTTATATATGCAGGAAACTTTGTGTTTTATGTCTATACACGACAAGACATGTTCTGTGATAATTTTAGAAACGCCACAAAATATTACTGGCAAAAAGGAAAAAATATTCTCTTCCTAAACCAACGTGACGCAGCAAAAAAATCACGAGAAATACTCCTGAAAAAACAAAAGAAAATAAATGAGGAATTAAAAATGGTAAATTCCTTAATCTTGTTCTAAATATAAAATATAACCATGATAATAACACAAAGGATAAGCAAATAAATGCCTATCCTTTTTTTTATTGCCTTAACTTTATTTAACATAAAAAATTTGGCGGTATCAAAAAAATATATTACCTTTGCAAACAGAAATAAAAACAATAAAAGATAATGGCAAAAATATTTCACGTAAACAAATATAAATATAATTATAAATATAATGATGAAATAACAATAGAAGAACGTCATTATGAATGGTATAACACTACTGAAAGACTTGACAGTAATGGTAATTTGTGTTATCCTAAGTATAGGAGAACTTATGTTGAAATAGTTGGCGTGTCATCAAAAACAAGTAAGGTAGTTACACATAAACACTCTACTTATATTGATTTGCTTGATGAATTAAAAGAATTGGGATATAAAATAAGACCAAATAGTATATAATTAGACCATATTTAATAAAATAGATATTATGTACAAAATATTGACATCATCGAAGGAAAACGAACGTATAATAGATACAGCATTATTGCATGATGAAGAAGATTATCAATTATACATAAAAGATAAATGTTTAATCCAAACAGAAAATAAAGACATTCTATTTGGAAAACCTATTTGCTATCCTGCAATTCTGGTTACGCATTTTGATATTTCAATGTGTAAGTTTATTAACCATAAAGTATATGGAGAGTATATATATATTTCTTCATTTGAATGAAATAATAAAAAAAGGATAGACTAATTACAGCCTATCCTTTTTATATTTCCTCCTGTTAAGATTTTCATCATGAGTAATTGCTTGAAGAAAAATACTAAAAAATAGTCAAAAAACGCCATAGAAACGGTTTGGTGTGTATTATTTCACTAATTTTTTCAAAATTTCCAGGATTTCCAGAAAAAAATTAAAATTTTCTGGAAATCTTATTTTTTTATACCTAGGTAAGTAAGTGTTAAATACAGTTAAAATGGTCTAACTTACTGATTTTCAGACCATTAACATAAATTAACATATTTTATTTGTTTATTACATTTATTTTTTGTATATTTGCGTCAGTATGTATTATATTCATTAATATTAAAGATGTCGAATAAGAGAGGAAGTAGAGGTAAGTCTAAGGGTTCTGTAGTTGTATTAAAGATACGTAATGAAGAGCAATTACAGAGGACTTTGGACTTATGTGGTATCATAGGTGACAAGCCGTCCATTAATGAAGTTATGGCGCGTATTTCTGCTCGTTTGGATGAAGAGCATCGCAAGGAGTTGCTTGCAATTGCAAGGCGTTGGACGGGTGGTTGGTCAGATGCTATGATATATGATTGTATGGGTGAGGATGATTATCCGGGTTTTGATGATGAAGAAGTTTTGTATGAGCGTTACAAAGGTTCTAAGTCAGCTCGCAAGTTAAAGGAGTTGAATAAGAAATTATTCAAGCGTATGAACAAGGGTGAGCGTAAGTCCGGTAAGAAGAAGTACAATCGTGGTAGTGAGGATGATTTTTGGAAGCATCGTCATTCCATGTATCATGGTGAATTAGATGACCTCGATGACGAGGACGATTATGAGGATAGTTACAAGAGTATCAAGTTCTATGATGACATTGAGAACGAGTTATGTTTCAGGGAGTTTGAGTCATTGAAGGATTTTGATGATTTCTGTCGCACTAAAGGTTACAAGGTTGGTCCTGTTGATTACAACAACTTGGTCAATGGTACTGTCATTCATTGTTGTCTTGACCCGATAAGTAAGGAATATGGCGAGAATGAGGTTATCACTGATAATAGTTATGGCGCATTATATTGGACTGTGAGTGATGATGTTACCAAGAAGATGGAGCAATCGCTTTCGGGTATTGAATCAAGAACATTTACTGATTAAGAGATATGAAGAGAGATATTATGGAGATACGCAGTAATATCAATCCTATGATTGATTGGCTTACTCAGAAGGAGATTGAGCGTGAAGAGCGTGAAAAGGCTGAGAGAGAGGCTAAATGGGAGCGTGAGCGTAAGGAGCGCGAGGAAAAGGAAGCCAAGTGGAAGTCTGAGCATCCTATCTTGGATAAATACACTTATATGTCTCAATGGAATTGGGAAACGTATAGTTATCAAGGCGAGGCTGTTAATTATTATTTCTATGAGTGGAGTAATATATATGGTGAGCCAAGGAAGTTTGATTTCAGCATTCCTTTCTATAAGTTCCTTGATTTCTGCAAGATGGATTTCAGTGATGATGATAATAACAAGTTAAAGTCTAATAAGACTTGTTATATTGTATGTAAACCCGGATGTAATAGTCTTATTATTGAACCATCATATGAGGCATTGAAAGAAGCCTTTGAGAAATGTAAGACTGTTGGTAGAGTCCTTGCTACTGTACCAGAGATATAGTATATATATATACTTTATTAAGTACCTATGGCAGAAATGTCATAGGTTTTTTTTGTATATATGGGTATAAAAAAATGGCAGACATATTATTAGTATGCCTGCCTTACAATGAAGAAACTATAGTCACCAAAACCATAGCGTATTACTATCACCTTATGTGTATATGTACTTTATTAAGTACCTATATTCGAATTATTATGTTTCTACTGTATGCCTTACGCATTTCTCAAGTAGGAAGTGCTTTTTGAGCTTATCTATTGAGCAATCAAAGGCAGAACAACCGTTACCTGATATTGATTCAAGATTTTCTTGGCCCATGTATTCTGCGCATTCGTTATATGAGTCGCAGTATTCACATACGCCTGAATCTGTGGCTTTATCGAAGAATTCTTCGAATGATACTAGTTGTACCTCTCTATATCTTTTTATTTTCATTGTTAATAAATGTTAATAAAAGGGGCAACATTTAATATACCAATGACGCAAGATTTATGCATCACACCATATGGTACTTAATTAAGTACCTATGCGATACCATTGAAGTATGATGCTGAGTATACGCTATATTTGCCCCATCTTCACAATTGATAGTGCAAATATACACAAAAAAATCGAGATAAACAAGAATTTAGAGGTATAATTTAATACCTACCCCTAAATTCTCTTTCCCAAGCGATTCTACCCTTATTCTTATCTACGAATTCTTGAATTCTCTGTAAATCGTCCAACTTCTTGTGATTTGCAATCACCACCGTATTGTCAGACCAATCATCTTTACAGACAATCGTTATAGTGCCATTTTCAGCCACCGTGAAGCGATTCTTTGGTACAAGCGATGAAATGAACGCATTGGTCTCAAATTGACCATCACGAAGCTTTTTCATATTAATTACGCTGTCACGTGAAATCTTTACTTCATTGTCGCCCTGTTTAACCACTATCAGCCTTGTTTTAGGCTCGATGGAGAGTTGTACAGGGTTCAAATCAATCTTTCTTAATTCCTTCATATTTTCTGTGTTATTTACTTGTTATGCTGCAAAGGTAATAAAAAAATTCGAAGCGTGCAAGTAAATTAACGCTTTTATATATTTTCTAAAAAAATGTTAATAAAAGTGAAAAGGGTACTTTTTCAAGTACCCTCTTGTTATCCATACCACTCTACAAGTGGATTTTCGTCACTGATAACGAAATCATCATCAGGCTCTATATAATTGCCTTGTTTGTCGTAATTGGCTGCTGTAACGTGATAATGAAGCCCTACAACGTGCCCTTTGGGGTCGAGATACCTCATGTCCCATAAATTGCCATCACACACGGGATAGCCATTAAACTTCATAGGCAACATTTCTTGATTGGCGAACACCACGGCCACGTTAATACCCTTTTCCAAGGCTAATTGGCAATTTTCCCAATTATAACCATCATAAGAGAAAGTAAGATAATAATTGCTATACTTCTCTACCAACTTAAAGCGATTGGGAACTTTGGTGTAATCATAGAATTGCACCGTGGGAAACCATTCTAAGATATTTTTGCCCTCATAGACAAAAGCCTCCGGGGACAAATCACTTGTACCATTCAAGCGAACAGAAAAGCCCATATTATGATTTTCAGCATATCTTTTGGTTTTTCTAATTTCGTGAATAAGCAATTTCATAAAGAGCGGCTTATTCTCATAGAACAAGCGCGTTTTCTTTGCTCTTGATTGATTGATGCGGCTTAATTCTGTGCCGTGTGCGAGAATATCGCTCTTATTGTGGCCACTGCCGTTAAGACAGAACTTGTGACAATGTAAACCACCAGGGCAAACTTGATAGCCCGACAAATTCCAAGGAGCGAGATACAGACAATAAGTAATAGTGCCGTTCTCACTACTTAAACGCATTTTCATAGACTGCGAGTGTTTACCCAGATAGGCAATACCCAAGTCTCTCAATGTTTTCGTGTAATTTAACTGAATCATATTAAAAGTTTTTTTCTTTCGTTGGCAAAGGTAATATATTAATATGTAAAAAACGAATTTTCTAACACCTTTAACTAAACTTTAACAATTGTGTTAAAAAAGTGTTAAACTAGAGAAAAAGTTTGGTAGTTTGAGGAAAAACTGTTACCTTTGTGGTGGGCGAACAGGACTCATGCTGTTGAGCTACAGGATATATTTCAAGTGTTAAAATAGTGTTAAAGGTGAATAAAAGTTTGGTTATATTTAAATAATGTATTACCTTTGTCCTCAGTTAAAACAACTAATAATATTAATAAGGTATGATAATAACAATCCCTCAAGTTAAAGAGCAGTTTGACAAGTGGAATGGAATCATCTTTGATGGTGAGTTACCAACCCCCACGTTTGAATTGATGCACACAAAGAGCATTTTGGGTCAGTTTTGCCCACGCAAGGTATTAGGTCAAAATGTTTATAAGATTAGAATCAGCACGTTCTACGACAGACCCTTTGAGTTCTACGTTGACACCATTGTACACGAAATGCTGCACTATTGGATTAAATACAAGGGGATTAAGGACACTTCTTCGCACGGAAGGGAGTGGAAGAAATACGCTGCACAGATTAGCAACAAGTATGGGTTAACCATTACAAGGACAAATCCTGCCGGTGGCGGTGTTTCTCAAATGGTTCTCGACAAGAAGAATGAAAGACGTGTTAAGATGGAGTATGTCTACGTCTGTGAAATGAGGAATGGAAGGTATGGTGCTGGTGTTGTTCCACCAACAAAGGTTTCTCAATTTAAGCCAAGATTTGACAACTGGAGAAGTGTTGTCCACTATAAGATAGTTAAAGCACCGTGGGCTGAAACTTATAAGTTAAGGCATTTGAGGACTGTGTGTGGCGTTGGCTATATAACAAAGGCTCAGTATGACAAATTGTCAGCCTACAAAGCGTTGTAATATTATAGAACCAAATTAACATTATTTAACGTGAGGTATTTTTATATCTCACGTTTTTTTTGTATATTTGCATTGATATAATATTTTAATTTAGATTATATGGAAAGAATTAGTAGAGAAGATTTAGAATTGCTTCACGGAAAAATGATTTCCGAAAAGGAGCTTACCATTCTAGGCTTTAAGAACAAGCTTAAGTTTGAGATTTACGATGGCTTTGCTTATTGCCCCAATTACAGAGGTAGTGAGTATTGTATGAAATTCCCAAAGATTGAGTTCGTCAACAAGTCTAGTGAAATGCAAGACGATATTCGCAAGTATATGGGTCTTGAAGAAAAGGATGATATTACCATCTATGAGATTATGCAGACCTACAACGAAATGGCGCGTGATGGAGTTCGTATCGAATACGATAAGAAAACCAAGCACTATAAGGAAAAGGCTGCGTGGAAATAACAATTTAATCCGGTCGAATTATGAGTAAATATACTATTAAGTTAAATTATACCGCCTCATATATTACCACAGTGGAAGGTGATTTCCGCAATGAGGGCGATGCTTTTGATGCTGCAAGAGAGCAAGCAGAGGATGCGGATATGAATGAGTTTGTAATTGGTGATGAACAGCAATCACAAATTCTACAAATTCAATAGATTAGATAACTAATCTTCTTTCTCAATATATTAAAAAGGGATTAATGGTTTTTACCATTGGTCTCTTTTTTTTGTACCGCTTGATAACGGCATGCCCGGTACGCCTTCAGGAGCTCCCTACTCCAAAGGTAATATATTATCTTGAGTCGGCCAAATTATTTTGGTTAAAAAAAGTTAAATGAAAATATTATTTTATTAGCATTAATTAACTAAAAAAGTTTGGTGATTAGCCCAAAAAACATTACCTTTGATGTAGGGCTTCCAGGAAGCTACATCCCCGTCATCCGAACTCATGTACCGTTCGGGCATGGAAAAAGCGGTCAGCATTAGGAATAACCTTTTGCTAACCGCTTTAATTTAAAAGGAGGTGTGTTGTTGAGAGAGCAGGATTCGAACCTGCGAAGGTCTCCGAAGAGCCACCTTATTTACCATAAGGTCCATTTGTCCTGACTTGCGTCATTTTCTTTGGTATCTCTCAAGTAGTTAGAGCGAGGGGATTCGAACCCCTGAAGGTCTCCGAAGAGCCACCCTATTTACCATAGGGCCCATTTGTCCAGACTTGCGTCACTTTCTTTGGTACACTCTAAATAGTCGCTGCGACAAGATTTGAACTTGTTATCTTTATCAGTTGCCCGATAACGCTTTTGCCTATTCAGCTTCTCAGCGATGATGTTGAAAGTCCAAGTTTGGCGACCTCATCAGACGATTGACGACTAACTGCGTACCTTATTGTCTTTCAACAATGCAAATATACAAAAAAAAATCGAGAAAACAAAATATTTCTCGATTTTAACACTTATTTAACACTTGACCTATTTTGAAGCACGCTCAGAAGCAGACATACCCTTTACCCTCATATCATGCTGATGATTGAGTTTGCGCAAATTTCTCTTTGTGGCCCATAATTGGCGTTGGCACTCGTTGATTATCTCCCGAGCCTTTGCAAGCCCTCTGTGAGCCTTATTGAGAGCTTTACGAGCCTCCTTGTCGCTTCTTTCCTTATCCCAATTCTCAGTGATAACTTGACGATGGTAATTAGCGGTTTGTTCTGTCATAATCAGAACCTCTTTCAAGCCAATCCTTACCAAACGGATTTGCTTCATTTTAATAGTTTCCTTGCTCATATTTTAATCAATTAGATAGTTACTACACCCATTATCCTTTGCGTATTTCTCAGCCATCTTCTTGGTTGGATAATAACGTAACTCTGTCGTTACACCATCAACCCAATAGATGTGAAGAGTTACCCTTGGTTTCATAATCAGTCCTCCAATATTTCTGTGATATTATTTATTCTTTATTTCTTTATAAGCCTTTTCGTACAAAGCCACATCATTTGGGGCAATATAAGAATGCCCGTTTAAGTATTGACCATAAATGGTAGCCATTCTACGTTTATTTCCTTTAATTGCCATATTAAAAATCTCCTATTTCCTCGAAATCAATCTCTATTGGCTCACTCTGCCCCTCTGGGAAATACTCGGCATCAGTAATCCAATCCCAAGAGAAATCGCCCTCAAAGGTGTAATTGTCTTTAATGTAGGCTTCTTCGTCACCTCCATAATTTGACTCCAATACTTCTTCGTTCACATCTTCAACCATCAACTCATGTGCTGCGTGGTCGATAATCGCTATTCTTCTCATATTACTATTCTTTTTAATTACGATGCAAAGGTAATAATAAAAATTGAAAATTGCAAATGAATTAACATTTTTAACATTATAAATTTATAAATGTTTGCCAGCGCACATGCTGTGTCTACATCCTGTTGCCTGGAAGCCCACGTCAAAGGTAATATAATTTTTTAAATTCGCCAAACTTTTTATATTAAAGAAAGTTAAGGGCATGAAAAAAAGTTTGTAAGCGCTCTTCCATACACTTACAAACTTCATTTAAAAAGGTTTTGTCCTTCGGTGTAATGGGGATAGTAGCGACTATCCGTGTTCCATTACATTTTGTGGGCCCGGAGGGGCTTGAACCCACGACCTTCAGATTATGAGTCTGCTGCTCTAACCAACTGAGCTACGGGCCCATGAACCGGAGTTACACCGGTTCGGGATTGGTGGCATCAAATACTCTATTCAGAGTTTATATAGCCAACGCTATCACCCACTTTTCTATGGTTCAAATATACAAAAACTTTTTCATATAACAAAATATTTTAAGTTAATTTTTATTAATTATCTAACTTTTTTAAATTTGCCGTTATCGTGTCTCCAATACCAAACGCCATCAGTCGCTGCTGTACTCATTCCGGTATCTCTTTTAAAATTAATTCCTCAATATAGTCTTTTGTTTCTTGACTAAATTCAAGTCCGTTTTCTTCAAACGCATCACTAATCTTACTGAAACATTCTCTTAATGCCTCATTAATTTTTTCTTCCATAGTTATGCTTCTTTTTTACAATATTCTTCGTACTTCTTCATTGCTTTCAACAAGCCATTTAATACACAGTAATGAAGAAAGGAAAGGGGATAGTTACAAGTCCTCTTCTCTCTGGATGCTGTATAATACTTGTAGCCATAAGCGATTTTGTCAGTCACCATTGTGACAACATATTTGCAACCTTCAACCTTGAAAGTTGGTCTGCGAAAACCATGCTCGAAAGCAACCGTGCCTCCCTCGCCTATATATTCTTTAAGTTGAGCAAGAATCTCTGTATTATCTTTCCTTTTTGCTGCCATAATTATAACACTTCTACATCATACAATTCAACGTTTTCTACTTCACCGAACTCGTCAAGAGCATATTCAATACTATCAGACAGTACTGAATCGTAATCAACGCACTTCAATCTATCTTCGATGACACTTGCTTGTTCTTCTGTGTCAACCTCTATTTCCAATGTCAGTTTTAACTTCATAACCTATCGTTTTTGTTTATCTGTGGCAAAGGTAATATATTTTTTTGAATTATCCAAATAAAATTATACCTTTAACACTATTTTAACACTATAGTATACTTTATTAAGTACCTTATGCAAACTTCACGTATATCATATTAATATTCATCGCTTCAAGAAAGGCAGCGATTGTTTCACGTGAAACCTCAACGACAATCACATCGTTTAAATCAAGATACACTAAAGCTTTTATTCCGGTATAAGCTATTGAACCATGAGGGTCAATAATGGGTCTCATTGCAAAGTCGCCGCCTGCATCCTTATAGATTAATACCCTTGTACGGCACTTTTTATTTTCCAAGTCAGCCTTTACTCTCGCAATGGCTTGACTCTTTACTTGAGCATACGTTAATCTTGCCATATATACACTTATTTAAGTACCTTTAATCGTCTATTATCTCAACACATTCTTTATTATCCGGACAACAATGATTCCATAAATCAATGTCGTGTTCGATGTTTACCCTCTCATTTAATCTATCTAAAATATTTTGAATTATATTAATCTCTTTTCTATGAACCTTTTTCATGTGAAATATTTCTTTAATTCTATTGCTACTTCGCTTGTCATATAAGGCGCATCCTTTTGCAAGCCCTCAAACCACTTCTTTGGAATTCTATTTCCGTCTTTGTCGTGCAAAGGCACTCCATTAATCTTTACATTCTCTACTGCTTTCCAATCCTTATTATATAAAGCATCAATAGGAACATTTACGGAATTTCCATCGTGACACCCATCTGTGTCGAAATACATATTTTTACTATCACTATAAATGCTCCAAATGGGTTTATCTATCAGGCTATTTTTATAACCAGGGTCAGTATATAACTTAATTAAGTCCCCTATGGTTAAATTATTCTTATGCACCATCATGTAATCCAAATCACTTACCTTTGTTAGCAAGTTCTGCGGTAGATTATCAATCGTTTCATCAAAACGTTTTGTTCGCACCACAAATGGCTTTTTCATTAGGAATGGAAAACGTCTTTTAATCAGTTCCCTTGCCACCTCTGATAAACGCAAACTTGCGTATTGGTTTTGGCAAATATACACGTTAGCGTATTCCCTTACCATTCTGTAATTATACCCTTCCTTAACGTTCTTATCTATGTACACACCATCTTCAACCACAAGCACATTATTAATGCCTTTGTAGGCGGTGTAATCGAATAGGTCTTTATCCATTATACCAAGTTCATAGGTGATAGCACAGAGTTCGTCAGCACTGCATTTGTGCAACTCCATAAAGTCCTTGAACATTGTGAACTTATTCAATAAATCTATGCGACTTACCCCTAGGTCGGGATGGTCAGCGAGGTTTACAAACGAAAACGTTTGACCTTTTACGCACGAATTATAATTTAACATAACTATATAAGTTTTTTAATTATAGCCCAAAGGTAATAATAATATTTTAAATATACAAATAAAAATAGGTCTTTAACTATAATTTAACATAAGTGTTAAAATGATGTTAAAAGCCAAAAAAAGTTTGGCCAACTCATAGAAAATCATGACCTTTGATGTGGGGCTTCCAGGAAGCTACATCCCCGTCATCAGGAACTGCTGTGCGTCAGACAGGATGCTACAAAAAAATCGTGTTACCCATTTGAGTAACACGATTCGTTATTGTTTTAATCAAAAAAGTTATTTAATTATTTATCTGCTCTACTTTTGTTGCTGTAAAGACGTATAACGTTGCTGTTGGATGCGCCGTGCCATCCTTTTTCATTTTTGCTATGATTGGAACTACATCATCAAAAGAATCAATTTTGTAGTTTATTACTACGCCGTATTCTACTTTGCCATCTACATGCGTAAGTTTAACCTTTGAACCTATTTCAAAGGTCTTTTTAGAATTAATATATTCTTGTTTGAGGTCATTCATTTGCCTAAATAAAGCTTCACGCTTTTTTTGATACTCTGCTACATTCATATATTTCCCTTTTATTTGTTTGCAGCAAAGGTAATAAAAATAGTTGATACATACAAATGAATTAACACTTTTAACAGTTATGAAAAAAGTAGCACCGATGGGACTCGAACCCACACGCCCCTTACGGGACACTTGATTTTAAGTCAAGTTTGTCTGCCAATTCCAACACGGTGCCATAGTGCAAATATACAAATAATTATTGAGATAACCAAATTTTCCCATAACTTTTTTCATAACATATATGTTATAGCATTAACATATATGTGAATCTGACTTAACATATATGTGAATTGCTGCTGTCCACAGAGTCCCACGTGCTGTCCCACCTCAAAGGTAATATATTTGAGGCTAATCTCCAAATTTTTTGTGTTAATAAATATTAAGCACACAAAAAAAGCGCCACCCTTTCGGATAGCGCTTTACATAAACTCCTTATTATCAACTATTTAATAGATGTCAACAAGAAATAAGGTCTTTCTTTGGTTTCGTGTTTCTCAACGATTACTTTTGTGTCGTGTTCGCCGACTTGCCACCATTTGCGTTTCTGTGTCACAACCTTTGGCACTTCGATTTCCCTTGGTTTCTCCACATGTTTGCTAAAGACAAGCATAAACTCTGTTTTGTTATCATCAAAGGCGATAGCCAAAGGTATAGTGATAGCATCATCAGTTTCAGTAGGCTTGCCCAACTGAACACATTCGTTTGGTAGTTCCAAATGCTTTATGAGTTCACCCCTAATGAAAGTGGGACTAACAAACACCGTGTTTAGAAACAAGTTGCAAATCTTTTGATATAGTAGATTTCGATAGCCGTTCATTTTCTTTTTGCTTTTTGCCAACCTTTTAATTTGTGTCTTTTAGGTCTAAATTCAGGGCCATTCGACACGTATAAATCCTTCATAGAAAGAAGATAGGGGCCAATGCCCCCACTTGATACGGTGAAAATCATACCTTAAAAGATGTAGCGATAAAAGCGAACATCTACGTTGTGGCGCTCTGCGATAATCTGTTTGCCACTACGATTTGAAATCACCACGTTTGCCTTTGCGCCATTTGTGCCCTTGATGGAACTTGCAGTTATCAAATAGGTCTTACCGTTGTCTGCTGCATAGAGAGCCTTATAAGTAAACTCTTTGCCGTTTTTCACACACTTTTTAGGGTTGATTTCGATACGGCGATTTTTGCCCTCGAAACAAACCAACATTGATATTGTTTTTGGATTATCTTTTGAAATCATAAATAAACTATTTAAATAATTAATAATAGGGTTAAAAATGGTAGGGAGTTTCCCCCCTACCTTTTAGGTCGATTACTCTGCCTTGGTCTCAACCGGAGCCTCAGCGGGAGTTTCTACCTTTGGCGCAGCGGTCTTGGCTACCTTGGCCTTGGGAGTGGCCTTCTTTGCTGCCTTGGCCTTCTTCTCAGCCTTGGGAGCGGTGGCCTTCTTTTCAGCCTTGGGCGCAGCCTTTTTCACGGTTGCATCCTTTTTGGGCTTTGCAGCCTTGGCCTCGGCCTTCTTGGGTTCAGCCTTTGCCTTTGCCTTCTCCTTTGCTGCCTTTGCCTTTTCAGCCTTGGCCTTCTCAGCAGCCTTCTTCTTTTCAGCCTTTGCCTTGGCCTTCTCTGCCTTTTCAGCCTTGGCCTTCTTCTCGGCTGCTGCCTTGGCCTCACGATACACCTTGGCCTCAGCGATTACATTGCTACCCTCGAAGAGAGCCTTGTAAGCCTTTGTGCCGTTCTTGGGCGCGTTCAACTTGGTACACCAACCCTTGACACTCCACACGATGCCCATTGCGTTGAGAGCATCATAGGTTTCCTTGTGTACGCCTGCGAGATAGATGCTGCAAGAGGTCTTACCCTCGTAAGCGATAGCACTGCGTAAGCGAGAGAGCATAAAGTTCAACTCATTCTTTGTCACTTCCTTGTTTGTCAATGTCTTTGCCATAATCTTTTCTCCTTTTTAATTTTTAATTGTTTATACTAATGTGAACTATTTCTTTTTGTTGTCGTTTGCAAAGGTAATACTTTTTTTTGTAACTTCCAAACTTTTTTTCGATTTTAACTTTTCTTTAACGTTTCATTTCAAATTTTAAATTTTAAGTTTCAATTTTCTTTTTTCAACTTTCTGTTTCTTTCAACGTTGGCAAAGGTAATAATTAATTTTGAAATCTCCAAACTTTTTTTCTAGTTTAACACTTTTTTAACACTTTGCCCTTGCGCGTACATTATATATTATATTATAGTGTACTTTTTTAAGTACCTTAATGCACAACGCATTTCGTTATCTTAGCCACAGCGTGAGAATCATAATAGTTACCGGGCTTGCCGTATTCAACAAATGTTTCGCCGTCACCCTCGCGTTCCCAATTTGGATTATTCTTTTTAACCCAAGCACCTGCTTCCTCGTCAAAAGCTTTTAAAATGGCCTTTGCTTCATCTTCGGTCTTAAAGGTGTCAACACTTTGACGAATTGTACTGAAATCGTCAATCCAATCAATTGTGAGAACAACCACCTTATCACCACTTTCTACCATAACTTTACTTATTAATAATGTCAGTAATCAATTTCGCAACATCTTGATGTCTTTTATCAGAATAGAGGTCAGCAATCTGCTGCGCATAAGGCAAAATCTTGTCAGCCATAATGTCAATCTGCTTTTGGCTCTTTCTGCTAATCTGTTTAAGCATCACCTTATAGCCGCAAGCGTGCTGCTCACCTAAAATGGTCTGCGTCACAACACCATTAGTTACTGTACACGGGGTAAGGTAAACCTTTACTCCACTCTCATAGACATTTCCTGAAAAGTAGTTCATACCACCCTTCTCATAATCAACCATCACCCTCAACTGCTTCAACTCGGAACCGCCGCCGGAGACAATTGGTTTTTTTAAATCTACAAATACTTTCTTGTGCATATTACCTGTCTTTAATTGTTTACGTTGGCAAAGGTAATGTTTTTTTTTGAAACAGCCAAACTTTTATAGCTAATAAATGTTAACTAGAAAAAGTTGGATCCGGCAATATTTTTTAACTAAATAAATTTGGAAATGTCGCTGAAAACAGTTACCTTTGTCGTGGGGAAACAGCGAAGGAGACGTTGGACAGCAAGATGAGCATCCAATCGAAAAGGCATAAAAAAAGTGGAGCAACCAAATGGTCACTCCACAGTCAAACAACTAAAAACCAATAAATTATGAATGCAATTTGCAGCGAATAAAGGACTCGAACCTTCAACCTCCACGTCACCCACAAGGGGCACTCTACCGTGGTGCTCTGACCAGTCAGAACTGATTCGCTGAAAAGAAGAGTAATAAGCTGTGCTCCAAGCCAAGGACTGCGCGTCAACGCTATCCTAAAACGGGGCGGGGGCGGTGCGTTACTACTCTCCTAAATGGGTGCTGCGTGAGGGGCTAATGCAACGGCTCTCTCTGCTTGGCTGCTGGCGTACCCATTGGTCGCTGGCGTGCTCAAATTTATTTGGCCGTTGGCGTGCTCAAATTTATTTGGCCGTTGGCGTGCCCAAATGCACCCTACTGTTAAAAACTTTAGGCGGCAGTCAGCCAATTGGGCCCTCGGGGCCGGCCGTCACCTTTTGCCCCATTGGGGCGATGCAATTTTATTGGGCTTCTGTCCGTTGTCGGACGCATGCGATAAATTATTTGCATTCAGCCTTTTATTCTTTGCATATAACGAGTTAAATAATTATATAAGCCTTTTATTTGGTATCTGCTCTAATTCTTATCATACTCCTATCTCGGGGTTTATCCACGTACCCCATGACGTTTAAAATTTTCGGTCTAATATTACTCTAAAATAAACAGTGCTCTAATATCTAAGCCACTTAGGGCGGAGGGCGTTCTTTGCGTCTCATTGTTTTGAGTTTAAATTGTTTGTAATTAAAAGTAGGTTTCCCCAATCTTGGGCTTGGAGGCACTCACTCTGCGTTAGTGGCGGCTCACTTGCTCCATTCGCTTGTGGTTTGTTTTATCCTACTTTATTTCTTTTCACATTCGCAAAGGTAATATTTTCTTTTGAAACGACCAAACTTTTTTGGTTAAAAAACCTTAATGAAGCATATAAATGTCGTACAATGTTTTTACTATTTCTCCTTTGCTATTTTTAATCTCTCGACTCGGGATTGCCATTACTCGATTCAATCTCGTTGATTTTTTAAAATTTTTCTTACTCATATCACACTATTTTTAATTGTTATTATATAGTGCAAATATACAAGAAAAAAATCAAAAAAAGAAGAAAAACGAGAACTTTTTAACTCGAACAGATAAGCATTCCGTGCAAGCGACCTCTCTCAGCCTCGCGCACAAAGTAGTCGTATGTGCCCTTGCAGCCATCCTTGGCCTTGAACAACGGAACCATTTCGCCCGTCTCAACCATATTACCGTTCTTGGTCTTGACCTTTTCAGGCACCTCTCCAATTCTCTTTAATCCTCTAATCTTCATAATTGTTTCTATTTACTTGTTTAACTTATCGTTGGCAAAGGTAATGTTTTTATTTGAAACGGCCAAACTTTTTTGCCACTTTAACATTTTATTAACGTTTGCGCTTTTTCTTCTCTGCAAATGTGCTTGGTGCTGACACCATACTCTGCTCCTTAATCAACTGACCATAATCAGTGTATTGAGTAAAAAAGAATGCTATTGGTTTCATATTATTAATAATTTATTTAATTAAGTGGGCGAACCATACTGAGCCAAATTTGCTTGATAGGTCTGCCAATCATCTTCTTCTTCGATAGCATCATAAAATCTTTTAATGATGTCTTATCCATATTCTACTCTAAATTAAACTTTTTATTATTACTCATAGGCTCGTCACTGAGAATAAAACTATTATGCTCAAAGATATAGAGCCACCAACCATAGTTATTAATTGTAGTATCGCCACCAACCATTAAGGGTGTGAGATAGGCGAATCCCCAACTATACCATCCATCGCCTTTTTGAACAAACTGCTCATAAGCTTGCTGCTCTTTATCCCAAACGAATTTCTCGATAGGATAATAGCCGTTCTGCTGACCTCTCTTTGCATAAAAGGTCTTTTTGCTATCTAATGCTTGCTTTGGTGTAAGTCTTGCCATAATTCATTTCGTTGTTTGTTCGCTGACAAAGGTAATAATAATATTTGAATATACCAAACTTTTTTTTGTCTTTAACATTTTATTAACATTCTGTGGAATTCGATGACTGTCTTCTAGTGGGCTTCCTTCCTACCACAAAGGTAACTGTTTTTAATCAAATAACCAAACTTTTTTAGTTAAATGATGTTAACTGGAATAAAAAAAAGCACCACTCGAAAGTGATGCTTTACCCTTTGGTACTTTTTTAAGTACCTATAGGTGGCTGCGAGGCGTTTCTATTTCTTTTTACCAAACATCTTATTGATATTGGCAAGGTTGAAGAGAGCCATTGTGCCGAAGCGAGGGTTGATGTAGATGTCGTCACCTTGCGCGAGGAACACCACGTTCTCAACCTTTGGCTGCTTGACCTCAACAACATTTCTGATTCCCAAAGCTTCTTGTTTTGCACTTGAATTGCTTGATGGAACATAGCGAAGAATGTCATTCATCAGTTCGCTACCCTCTTCAACGATTGAGTAGTTATAGACGGTGTAGTAGACTACCCTTGTCGGCTTGCGACCCTTATACAAGCGAAGATATTCTTGCTCTTTGTCGTTGTGCTTTAAGATGATGTTTGCAAGGGCATCTTCGGTTGCCTCACAATAGGTTTCCTCCTTCGGGAATGCGATTGCAAACTCTTCATCAGTAAAATGAATACCTTCACGCTCACACTCACCCTTAACCATATTATAATAATTAAGACCGGTGGCGGCGTTCTGATAAACCGCGAGGGTAAACACTTTGCCCAAATATGGGTTCTCCGGCGTTGTCTTGCGTTGCGCAGGAGTTGTGCCGTTGGGGAATTTGTTCATCTTCTTTTCGGTGAACGTTGCAGCATATAAGCCAAACGTGCCGCGATGAATGCCCCTTGCGAAGTCCTTAATGTTTGAAATTTGATTTGTATACATAACTATATATTATTAGTTGTTTAACTTATCTGTGTGCAAAGGTAATAAAAAAAATCGAATATACCAAACTTTTCAAGTTAATAAACGTTAATCGCCTCAACTTTTTTTTTGAAGCCTCATACAGTAGTCCGCCTGGTCGGGGCTTCATTCCTATATCAAAGGTAATAAAAATCCTCTATATCTCCAAACTTTTTCCTATAAAAAGTGTTAATAAAAAAAATTATTTTACTAGCATTATTTAACAAAAAAAGTTTGGTCCTTTGCCTAAAAACAGTTACCTTTGAGGTGGGACAGCACGTGGGAGGCGTTGGACAGCAGCAGTAAGCGCTGTTCGCTGCCAAACACAAAAAAAGCGTGCGACTTATCACAAGTCACACGCTTCCAATGGAAACAAAAAACAATCTCAACAATTAGACTTCAACATCATCAGTACGTTCTATATGTCTGTGTAGGACGTTATGTAATTGCTCGAAATCGAGGTCTTCACAACCCCATACCAATTCGTCTTTCCTTGCACGAAGCAGCTCAACATCAAAGTAATCAGTACCTCTGTTGTAGTAGATTCTTACTCTGCCCTTATGCAGCATACCACTCACGTTGAATTGTATACCATAGCAGCCATCAGTAGCAGAAATATACTTAAAGTTATTCGCGCCCCACGTATAGAATTGACGCGCCTTTTCAGTCATTGCAAACAAGCCACAATTACCTCTAATGTAGGTGAGAATAGTGTTGCCCATATTCTTCAACTCTTTCATTGAAGGATATTTGTGGCAAATCTCTTTCATCTTGTACTCCATAATTCTTTTGTTTATTTGTTTGACGTTGGCACAAGCAAATTAACATTTTTAACTATACATTTTGACCTTGCGCGTTCAACGCATCAATCTCATAAATAATTTCGGCTTCAAGTTTATCATTGTCTGTTACGCCGTTGCAGTCAAAATCAGACAACACATAACCACTCAGTTCGCACTGAAATTGGTTATCAGTATCGTATACATCAAGGCCACCGGATACCTCAATCACTTTATAGCCTAAATTTTTTGTTATATATTCCATAACTTTGCTTTTTATTTGTTTGACGTTGGCAAAGGTAATAATAAATTTTTAATTACGCAAGTAAATTAACATTTTTAACATTATCTATTATTATACCCAAGTGCTTCGTGTTTTCGAGCATAAGCAAGAATGCTATCCCTTTGACTTTTTGGCAATGCAAAGAAAGCATCACCCATTCTGCCATAAATCTGAGGAACACGCGCAATGAGGTCAGTAATGTGTCTATCAGTATTAACATTATATACTCTAATAATACCCTTATCAGACAATTCAAACCTCTCAGGGCCATTCCTATGCCCTCTATCGATTACGTTGGTGCATACCACGTTGTTGGTGTCGCCAATAACCTCATTAATCAGAGTTTCCCTACTCAATCTCTCTTCGATAAAATGTCTTGTATTAACCATATCAGTTTATTGTTTAAGTTTCTATGTGCAAATATACAAAAATATTTTCAATTAATAAGCCATTTTTATATGTATAACAAAATAATTAATTCTTTTAATATTCTTTAACGCAAAAAGTTTGGTATATTGTTCAAAAACAGTTACCTTTGAGGTGGGAAAACAGGGAAGGCGTGACTCAAGCATGAGTCTTGGCATCCAATCATTAAGCTTAGATAAAGGCATAAAAAAAACGTGCGACTTTCACAAGCCACACGCTCTAATTCGTTTCAATGAATATAACGTTGTTTAATTTGTTTCAATAATAAAAGGGTGCTGCGTTGCCAATCTTGGTTGCGCTTAATCGCCTACCATTCGCTATGGCGCAGCACCTTTCCCCCACTTTGAGCGACTTTGATAGATGTTGTAATCAGTCAAAGTTTTAGTCGCTCTCAGTTAAACGGCTTGTGCTTTAGCACTCCTTTTGAAATGCCCCCTTCACGACATTAGGGGTGTTCAGCACTTCGCCATTATTTCTCTACTTCGTTGGGCATACTTCAAGCCAACCAATGAAATTTCCGCCACCACTAAAGATAGGCTTTAATTTCTTTTGTAACTTCGCATCCCAATGTGTCTTGTAACTTCTTGCCATAATCTATTTCCTTATTGTTTACGTTGGCAAAGGTAATGTTTTTATTTCATACTACCAAACTTTTTCAGCACTTTAACATTACTTTAACACTTTCTCATAAACGAACATTGCCGTGTGTTTATAATAATGTTCTTTTAGTCACATCAAAATCAATATACGGCTTTGGGTACACCCAATTACCATTAACTTCTCTTTGAAAATTGTAGTCAAAAGATGTATCATCTTTTCTGTTCACCTTTGCTACTGCCTTAGTTTTTGTAACACGGGTGATTGTTACAACACGTCTTAGAAAAGCGTTTTCTATTAACACTCTATCTCCTACTTCCAATAATCTTTTACCATCCATATACATTTGCAATATAAGGGCGCAAACTCTTTGTCATTCTCCTAAACTTTTTCTCAATCATTCCACGACCGAACTTTTCAAGAATGCGTTGCGCCTTTTCCCTACTCTCTGCCACTCTATAAAGATAGTGATTTGTGCCGTCATGATGAATAGCATCGCATCTTACGTTGTAGGTATCGCAGTACCAAGTAACATAATCGCACTCACTATTGAGAATATCTTTAACGTTTGTGCCAATGATACCTGCACCCTCGCGTCTGCCATCCCATAAGCCAAGACTTGCAAAGGCAATAATGCAGCCATCTACTTCAACATTAAGATTACATCTTTCATCACCGAGGTCAATTTCTCTGCAAAAAGCATAATACTCAGGAGTAATCTCTTCCTCAGTGATTTCCTCTCTCATAGCATCGCCCCACTCTTCGTAATCGTTATTGCTCCAAATAGTTCTTTTCTTCATAATTTATTTGCTTTTTAGTTCTGCTATAAAGGTAATATATTAATTTGTAAAAAACGAATTTTCTAACGTCTTTAACTAAACTTTAACATTTGTGTTAAAATAGTGTTAAAGTCTCAAAAAAGTTTGGAGATATGCTAGAAAACAGTTACCTTTGAGGTGGGCGAACAGGGAAGGCGTTGCTTGAGTCATCCTCGTTCAGAAAGGCACAAAAAAAAGCCGCCCCGTTTGGGGGCGACTTCCAACAAACAACAATAATCAGACGAGAGAATACTTTATTTTACCATTTCTTTCTCGATGATGTCTATATGTTCATAGTAATCATCACAAGTGATTTCAAGATAGAATGAGGTGTCGTTGCGGTCTAAATAATAGTCACAATCTGCGTTATCATCCTTTTGCGCCTTTTCAATTTCGTCAAGGTCGAGGCCATAGTACTTACTTGTTTTCTCGGAAAGCAAAGTTTCAACCTCTTTGTTCATGACCGCTTGTGCAATCTTCAAACTTGCGCAAGGTGTAACATTAATGTGAATTTCGCCATCAACATTACTTTCTTGAAGAACGTCGAACACCTTAATTGGCTTCTCAACCGCCGCCATCAACTCCTTAACAGTTATAGCAGGGTATGACAAATCGGGGCGTTTTGCCACCATATCATCATAAGAATGCAATAACTTTAAAATCTCTTTTATTTCCATAATTTTTATTTTTAATTATTTGACAACACAAAGGTAACAATAATATTTGTATTTAGCAAGTAAATTAACATTTTTAACACAATAAAAAAACGTGCGACTTTCACAAGCCACACGTTCCCAAAGTCTAACTAAAAATCGAATTATGAATCACACACTAATCACTTCTTTCTTGATAAGGGGAATAGTCGAATCACCCCACGATAACGTACTTTCAACGTTTTACGGCTCTCCGTGCTGCCATCTAAATTTTTTCGATACTATCTCTGCACTTTGAGGATAGGTGGGACTATGGGTAGGTTTCGCTACATCGCATACTTCCATCCAATACTTTTATTGCGCCCACAAGCTAAACTACTACTAGACTACCAAATTAACTTTCTCATATTTATACTTAATTAAGTACCTATGGCGTTATACAATCTCCAACTCATTAGGACAAACCTCTGCCTCGCTGAACTCGTCAGAAATAAGGATTACCTCTTCGTTGATGATTTTATTCACCTTATACACACGGCTTAAATCCTTTACACTATCCTCAGGGTCGTGCCACAATACTTTCTTGCCAACTTTTAAAGCCTTTCCTTTTTTATCTTTAATCTTCATAATAATATTATTCTTTAGTTTCTTTAAGAATTTCTTTCATCTTTTCAAGGTCATAGCCTTTCTGCTTGGCCTCGTCAATCACTATAATAGCGACACAAATTAAGATAAATGCTAACATCATAACTTTCTTATTTAATTTTTACTGCTATTAACTTATAACCTATTCTCATACCAAGCAAGTACACCGGTACAAGTCTTGGCTCGTAATTCTTATCGTCAGGTGAAACTATCATAACTTTATTTCTTTTGCTCTATTCATATCGTTGGCAAAGGTAATAATAATTTTTTAAACGGCCAAACTTTTTTCCCCCTTTAACATTTATTTAACATATGCTGTGCAGCTTACGCTTGACAGCAGTCCGCCTGGTCTGAGTCTGTTGCCCGACATCAAAGGTAATATAAAAATTCCACATTGCCAAACTTTTCTTGGACTTTTTTTCGCTCATTAAAACTTTTTAATACTAGTGTTAAAAGATTTAAAACGACAAAAAATAATTGGAAAAAAGTTTGGTAGTCTGCCCAAAAAACATTACCTTTGTCGTGGGAGCTACAGGGGCTACAGAACATCCTGTTGACTGCTGAACCCAAAAAAAGCGTGACTTAAAAAGCCACGCTTTTTTTATTATAACTAATTGATTCTTAATTAGTTGTCAAACGTTCTCATATTGGAATTGGGGTGCTTGGGATAGGTCTGTATTCTAATGGCGACTTCAGTTCCTTCTGCTATCCTTCCACTCTTAGTCCAACCCATTAACTGATAGTAGACGAAATACCCCTTGTCTTGAAAGTGCTTTGCCACCTCGTCAGCGAAAGACTTACAACTGATATTTAAATAAGTGTTATCAATCAACCCCCAATCCAAGTAAGCGTTTTTACCATTTTCTTCATACCACTCGCCATTGATATAGGTTCCGCCCTTGAACATTGATTCAACCAACTCGATTCCCTCACTCACACTCTTTGCAATCTTATTCATAACTTAATGATTTAAATTGTTAATACTATTGTCTTGATTTCAGTAGCAAAGGTAATATAAAGATGGCACATAAACAACCTTCTAAAGATAGCATATCTTTCGTTAACATAAGTGTTAAAGTTATGTTAAACACCCAAAAAAGTTTGGTATATTGTCCAAAAACAGTTACCTTTGAGGTAGGACAGCTAGGGAAGGCGTGCCAAGTCATCCTCCACAGCTGTAGCAATCAGGAAACAAAAAAATGACGCGACTTTCACAAGCCACGTCATTCCAATCAATAACAAATCAGTAATTATATAAACAAAGTCAGTACGAACTCAAATCATTTCTTTTCCTCTCTCGATGCTCTCCTTTGCTTTATTCATTAAATCTAATGCTTTTTCACATTTAGCATAGTCTTGCACCATCTTCTCATTTCTTGTGCCACTCACAATAGCACAAGTGTTGATGTCGCCCATTCTCTTTGTGATAGCACTAATTATAACATCAATAATGTTTTCTTCAATCGTTATATTTGCGCACATAATATTCTTTATCTATTTAATTTATTATATTCATTCTCCACATAAGTAAGATAATCTACGAACTCCTTTGGAAGAATCACATTGTCCATATCCAAACAAGGACGGAACAACTCTGCAATCTCGTTTACCTTGAAGCCTGCAATGCCGCAACCAATCTTGGTTACATAGAAAATCTTTTCAACAAAATGTTCTGCATCGTTGATGAATACTTCAATATAAGGCTTAATCTGCTCAACGCTATCAAATGGCTTTGTATAACGCTTTCTAAACGCGCAACCCTTCTCTACCTTTGTCATACGAACACAAGTGGGAATAGCATAGGAATTACCCTGCAAGCCACAACCTTGACCCCAATTCGCACTAAACTTTGCAAATGCAGCCAATGCTGCACCACCAACATGCTCACCTTGAACATTTGAACCAAAAACAAAAACCTCGTTCTTGTTCAGTTTCTCAATCTTTTCAGGGGTAAATTCAACTCTACTCATATTATACTTTGTTTATTTGTTTATCTGCACCAAAGGTAATATTAATATTTTAAATTACCAAATTTTTTATGTTAAATCTTTGTTAAATCTTTATGACTACTTTTCATACACTTGAGTCACTCCTTCTGTGCTGTCCCACTTCAAAGGTAACATTTTTCTTCCAAACCACCAAACTTTTTGAGAACTTTTTTTGTTAAATAATGTTAACTAGTAATAACACAAAAAAAAGGTGGAACTTTCGCTCCACCCTTTAAATACTTTTTTAAGTATTCATTCTTGACATTCGTTGAATATCTCCAATGCTTTCGCCTTATTCGTTCCAATGTAGGCAATTCTACTCAACTCATACTGAACTACCTTAGTCTGCTCTCTCTCGTCAGTGACACCTACTGATACTTGGGTCTGAGGTGCGTAGTATCTCTCTTCTTTGAGGTAAGGCTCAACCACGCTCTTGTCAACCACGTTGCCATCGAGGAAATACACCTCATCATATCCACTCTTGTCGCAACCTCTGAAATTGATAGTGAGGTATTCGATACCACTCTTGATGGCTCTCTTGAAATAGGGATATTGGGTGAACACGAAACCCTTGGGTGCTTGGGGAACAAACTTCACGTCAGACTTGGCATTAACATCGCCACCATAAGACACAAGGGGTCTGTCAGTCCAACATACGACCTTGGCAAGCCTACCTGCCATATATCTGCTTGCAGTGTTCAACTTCTTGTCGAGTGACACAATAGCCACGATACACACTCCACGCTGGCCACCAACGAAAGAGTTAACCACGTTCTTAACGTTCTGAACGCCAAAAACTACATTCTTCATAATTACTGAATTTTAATTGTTAGACTTGTTGTTTGTTATCGTTGGCAAAGGTAATATATTCTATTTAAATAAACGAATTTTTTTTGTTAATAAACCTAAACGAAACGCAAATAAATGTTAACAGCCTCGGGGCTTCAGGGCACAGTCCTTCCGACATCAAAGGTAACTAATTTCCACCAAATAACCAAACTTTTTCCAACTTTTTTTCTTTTAATACTGTTAATTAACATTAATTCAATTTAAGGCTATTTTCAGCCATTCTAAGACGTTTTACCCCTTTTGTGGGTAGTTATTAAGATTATTATATAAAAACGCTCCAATAGGCTTAAAAATGGCTTATATAGACCCCCTCCCTACCACCCCTCTATATAACCCCCTCCTATTTTGAGTATTTTTAAGCGATATAAACGGGCAACAGTTGTTTAAATAATCCGGTCCGGAATTTTTCAATTTTTTCCAAGGGGGGGTGGTATTTTTTAATGGCTGTAAATAAAAAAATTTTCCGGAAAAAATATTTAAAATTTATATAATTACTTTATTTTTTAGGCAACTATATACTATTTGACCCCAAATAATCATCTATACGTATAAAAGTTCAGCATATGCTGGACTTTTTTCGTATCTTTGCTATAGTTTAAAAAAACAATAGCAATATGATTGATTTCTCACAGTTCGACAGCCTTTTCGCAATGACAATGTACTTCAATAATGAAGACGTTTGCAAGCAGACCATCATCGAGACACGTTGGGGTGTTGGTGACAACCAAGACGTTGTTTGCCCCTATTGCGGTGAGCATCATTGCGTAACTCGCAAAGATGGTAAGTTTCGCTGCAACCATTGCAAGCGTAATTTCTCTTGCAAGGTAGGTACTATCTTCGAGGATAGTAACCTCTCACTTGTAAAGTGGTTCATTGCAATGTACCTCATTTCGTCACACAAGAAGGGTATTTCTTCTTGTCAGTTGGCACGTGACATCAAGGTTACACAGAAGACAGCTTGGTATATGCTGCATAAGGTTCGTGCATTGCTTGCACAAGACGATGCAGAAGGTTTCTGTGGTGAGGTGGAGTGTGATGAGGTGTACATTGGTGGACGTGAGAAATGGAAGCATCAGTCGATGCGTACACCTAATACTCAAGGTCGTTCTACGAAGACGAAGACACCTGTCTTTGGTATGATGGAACGTTCTGAGATTGAGAACGAGGATGGTGAGTTTGAGTTTATGTCCTATGTTCGTGCTATGGTTGTTGAGAACACGAATCGTGATACCATTCTTCCTATTATCTCACAGTTCGTTGAGGAAGGTTCTACTGTCTTCACAGATGAACTCAATTCATACAACCGTCTCGCAGAAATGGGTTATAATCATAAGATTTGCAATCACGGACAGTTACAGTATGTAGTTGATGGCGAGGTGTACACCAACAACATTGAAGGTTTTTGGAGTCACTTTAGACGTATGATAGCTGGTTGCTATCACGATGTAAGTGACGAGCATTTGCAGTCTTACATTGACGAGGCTGTATATCGTTGGAATACAAGAAAAGCGTCCCAATCGGAACGCTTTGAGGATATGTTTGATAAGTCTATTGGACTCATCGTTACTTGGAGTGAATTAAGACTGTGTGAGGCAGCTTAGTTCTCATCCAATATTTTTTTAACTTGTTGTAGCAAATTATAAATCTTAGGTTTATTTATTTCCTCGTCACCTAATTCATTTAATGCCTCACAAGCCATTTTATATCCATCTTCAACAATGTGTTTATCACCTTTAAGTAACTGATGAATAAACCTCATAGCGATAGCACCTTGTCTTAATTTCTCAAGTGCATTTCCATTGATTGCAACCCAGATATTTCCTTCTTCGTCTTCATAAGTTATTGCATTTTCACACGCATCCGACAATTTACCTAACTCCTTTAATAATGGTCTATAAGGTGCAAGCAGTTCATCTGCTTTTCTTTTTCTTTCTTCCTTTTCTTTTTTATCTTTAATCCAAGCCTCACGGTCTCTTTCTTGTGCAGCAATAGCGTCTTTGCCATTCATCCATTGCCCCTTGTAGAAATCATAGCCTTGGCTTCTATCAAAATTAGGGATTTTAGGCGGTATTGCATCTAACTGTTGCTGCAAACTTGGTTGGTCAAAAGTATTCCAAAATCTATAACCGCCATTATCAGTGTATTCTGCCTCTGACAATATCTTATTTACAGACTCTTTCACAATCCTATGTAAGTCTGACTCTGTTAGTCTAATCAATTTTTTACTCATATTCGTATGTATTTTTTAAATAAATATCAATTAGGGTCTAATTGTATATAGTTTCCTAAAAAAGAGCAACTAGTCAAAGTTGCTCTTTTTTCATGTTACCAATCAGCGTATAGGCAATCTATGTAATTATTTGGGTCATACCATTTTCCTGTTGAATCTTGTATGAGTCCTTTATTTATCATTTTTTGTATATCTTGTTTTGAATATCTTATTGGTTTTATATATTCTGAATCACTGTAATCATCTAGTGGTGATGGAACATCGCCTGTTCCTAGGCATATATCAAAGTCTTTCATTTTTAATTATATTGTTGTTTTATATTTTCCTTCCATTATAAAATTGCAAAGTGTTTTTGTCCATTGTGCATTGAGTTCTGACCAGTGGTCTCTTCCTTGTGGTGTTTTAGCCCATTGGAATGCATCCATGAAAAATGCTGATGGGATTAGGTTATTATACACATTATCTTTTCCGTTTCCATAGTCTTTTATAATCAAAGCCTTATGCATTAAATCTGATTGTGCGTAAACGAATCTATAGCTAACATAGTTATAGTAGTTTTCAGCATCATGTTCTTTAAGGAATTTTTCGAATAGATTTATGAAATTTTCCCTATGGTTTTGGTAGAGGTATATGAAGAATGCGTTAAGGTATTCGTCCTCATACGAATATTTTTTAACTTGTAATCTATGTGGGAGGTATACGATAGACGTTTTTTCATGTCTAAAGAGGTCATCTTCTGTGAATATTTCTCTTATTGATGTATAGAGTCTGAGTTTTATTTTAAACTCTTTATATAGTCCGTTTTCTTTCATGTATCGGAACATATCTTTCATCAGTGTTGTTTTGAATCTCATATTATTATTTTTTACATATTTTAGCAAATATACATAAAAAATATGTAATATAGTATATAATATGGGTTAAAAATTGTTAATTTTGGCAGATATTTATAAATAATTAATAAATGTTATTATATGGATTTGAGGGAAGAAATTAATTCTTTTATATTAGATTTATTAGTTGAGGGTGTTGAGACCAAGAATATGCGTCTGGCGAAGCATTATCTTTATGACAGTAAGGGTTTTAATGAATCTCAGGCTATGCGTGTGATTGGTGGTATAAAGAGTGACATTCCCAACTCTCGTCTTGGCAAGTGTAAATTTATGCTTGCTTTAGTTCGTATGTTTTGTGCTGGTGAGATTAAGGATTACAATGTTATTGATGGTTTAAACAAGTCATTGAAGTATGCTGCGTCTGTTGCTCACATTGATGAATATGATAATAATTTAAATGGTTTAAGCGCTTATGATTTCATCAAGCGTTTTTCTGGTGTTGTTTCTAATGGTTTAGAGAATGACAAGCAGGAGGTATCATCTGATGAATATGTTAGGAATAGTGAATATGATATTATAAGGATTAATTCTTTTGAAGAGAGTGAGGAATATGGTGAGTATGTTGATTGGTGTGTTACGTATGATAAAAATATGTACAACTCTTACACTAAAGGTGGTAGTGGCGTATTTTATTTTTGTCTGAGGGATGGTTTTGAAGATGAGGAAGCGGTTGAGGGTGATGGTTGTCCTTTGGATAGTTATGGTTTATCTATGGTTGCTGTATCTGTTAATAGTGATGGTTCATGTAATACCATTACTTGCAGGTGGAATCACGCCAATGGTGGAAATGACAACATTATGGACACAAAGCAGTTATCTCAATTATTGGGAGTTAATTTTTACGATGTGTTTAAGCCGTTGACGCCGGAGGAGATTGAGGCAAAAAAGAGGGAGGTTTTATATGAGGTAGAAGAAGAATTATGCAGTTATATGGGTTATGAGACTCCTGAAGATTGTGGTTGTGATAAAAGGGAGTATGACCCTGAGTATGGTGATAAGAAAAAGAGGGATGCTTATGTATATTTAAGCGATGCAGTTGATGGTTGTGTATTAATTGACAGTAATTGGAATTTATTATGTAATGAAATATTTGATAGAATAAATGCAAGGGAAGGTGATGTAATGTCTGTTTTTCGTGGAAACGATATGAATTTCATTGACATTGATGGAAGGTTATTATCTAATGAATGGTTTATTCAGGTGCATAATGAATTTAAGTTTGGCATTGGTTTAGTAAAGAAGGAAGGTAAATGGAATGCCATGAGGAAGGATGGTACTTATTTATTTGATGAATGGTATGATGGTATAGATTTACGTGGCAAATATGGTAGTTATCCTGAATTATTATTAATAAATAACAAATTATTTATGTCATGTGATTTGGATGGTAGATTTCGTTATGACAGATGGTATAGTTATTCCACTGAGTTAAATGACTACAATTTAGTTGTAAAGTTTGATGGTGATAATTTTTATACATTGGTTGATAAGTTTTCTCACAAGGTAAAGTCTGATTGTAAGATTAATTCTTTGAGGGGTCGTTATCAGAGGAATATTTATCTTGTTGAGTTAATTGATGGCAATTTTGGGTTGGTAACTGAGAATGGTAATGTGTATGATTATAATACAAAGAAGTTATTATATCCTGCAAAAAAATAAGATATATTAATATATACAGTTATGGGTTTTGTAAAATATTTGGGTTCATTAATTAAGAATGACACTGGAAATTCTAGTAAGAGTTTTGCGTTGGTATCATCTACATTATTATCATTTATTGTTGGTATTGTGATGGTGAGTGTTATTGCTTATGATGGATTTAGGGATGGTATTATTGACACCGACCTTGAGAGGGCGGGTATTTTTATGATATGTGTTGGAAGTTGTGTTGCAGCGTCTGGTGTTCCTAAGATATTTGGTGACAGGTCTGAAGGAAGGTACAGGCATTATTATGCTCCTAAGAATGGTGGTGTAGGCGGTTATGTTCCTCCTGGTGAGATTGGTGAGGAAGATATGGTAGAAACTGATGAAGGTTAAAATACAAGAGCAATCAGCAATGGTTGCTCTTTTTTGTTGGGGGAAATCCCTATTTTATAAGGATAATAATTGTTGACTTTTATTTAATTTTTATTATTTTTTATAAAATAGCATTAAACGTGAAAGAAAATAGAGATAACATTTACATTTATGTTTGGGAAGAGTTTAATACCATATATATCGGTAGAACTGTTAACCCAAAAGGAAGGCATTATCAGCATAAGCATAGAGAAACAGAGCCTACCTATAAATTCAGTAGTGAGCATCATGTGGAGCACCCTAATATGATAATAATAGAAAATGATTTATCATTAGAAAAAGGTATTGAGCGTGAAAAGTACTGGATAAGTTATTATAGAGAAGAAAGTTCATATAATGTATTAAACAAATCGTGTGGTGGACAAGTTGGTGGTCAATTAATGCCTCTTGCTCTTACAGAAGAAGAAAAAAGAGAAAGAAATAGATTATATAAACTTGAATATAATAAAACGCATAAGGAAGAACGAAGATTATATAATGCCGCTCACAAAGAACAAAGAAAAATATATTATAATAAAAATAAAGAAAAATTAAGAGAAAAGGCCCTTGAAAAGTATTATAAGAATCATGAAGAAAACAAAGAAAAAAGTAGGGAAAATTGGAAAAAATACCACATAAATCATGCGGAAGAAATAAAAAAGAAAGATAGAGAACGATATGAAGCGAACAAAAGCAAAAAAATAGAATATCAAAAAGAATATCGCAGAACACACAGAGAAGAGCTTTTGGCAAAGAAAAAATTGTATAGAGAAAAGCACAAAGAAGAATTAAGATTAAAGGCTAAAGAATATCGTGAAAAAATGAAAAATCAATAAATATAGTTTTCCCTATTTAAAATATGGTTTTTCCTATTTCTTCTTGGAAATCCCCTAAATATGGGGGTTCCGCTTGGTTTTCTCGATTTTTTCTTGTATATTTGCGATAGTTATAGATGACAAAAGAAAAGTAAGCAAAAGAAAACATGTATATAATATAAATCATGTATATTACATGTATTAATAATATAATATTAATTAATTTAAATATATAATAATATGAAAAAGGTAATTTTAACTATTGCAATGACAATGTTTATGTCAATGGGTTTTGCTCAGAGTGATTTCAATTTTGATGTTCGCCGTCTTTCTGACAAGTTGCAGTTGACAACCGAGCAAGTTGAGCGTGTTGAATTAATCAGCGAGAATTTATTCCGTGAGATTGAGGATGCCGAGGGTTTGAATGGTTTTGAGAAATCCGTTAAGGTAAGGAAGGCCATTAACAAGGACATTCGCAATATGCGTAGTGTATTGGATGACAATCAGTTCAATGAGTATGTTGTTTTATTGATAACAACTCTTAAGAACAATGTATATAATGAATTTATAAACAGGTACTAAGATGAAGAAGTTTTTATTTGGTTTAGTTTTCGGTCTTGGAGTTATATTCTCAATGAGTTCATGTGTAACTCCTGCTTACAGCCAAGATGTTGTAATTACCGAATCAGATGGTAACGTTGACATCAGTTATGTCATTCGTTACGGTACACCTTATTACTTTGAGGGTTCTCTTTTATACTACCTTTACGATGGATGGTATTATTACCCATATTATTTGAACAATAGGTGGTATTACTACAGATACGATAGACCATTTGCAACATATCGTGGTTACAGATTCCGTCCGCAGCCTGGTCATCGTCCTCACTTTGAAAGTGGCAGACCGCCTCGCAATCATGGTGGAAGGGTAGCACCTCCTGCAAGAGGTGGAAGAGGTTTTGGTGATGGTAGGGTTGCTCCGGATAGACCAAGGAGTTCAACACATATGACAAACCCACCAACAAGGCAGACACCAAATACGCCAAGGGTTACAACTCCAAATCGTTCTCATTCAACGCCACAGGCAACACCAAGAACTACAACTCCAAACAGAAGTTTTGGGAATGGTGGTAGTACAATGCCAAGCAGACCATCAACTGGTGGAAGAAGTGCAGCACCTAGTAGGTCATCAGGAGGAAATGGTGGTGGAAGCAGAGGCTTCGGAGGTAGAAGATAGAAAGTTAAAAGGTAAGTCGAAAGGCTTACCTTTTTTTGGTATATGTTGATATTTATAAAGAAATATATATTATATTATGAATAAGAAATTTATAAGACTAACAGAAGGTGATTTACATAGAATTGTAAAGGAATCAGTAAACAAAATATTAAAAGATAAAGGCAATATTATTAACGAAGCTACAACCCCTACTTGGAAGAGGTGGCAAGGATATACACCTGACCAAAAGGCAGAAAGACTTAGTTACTTGCAGCAGCAAATAGCACAGTTGAAACAACAAAGAGAATATGCTAAACAAAGGACTAAAACAGCAAGAACACCTGAAGAACAGCAAACGTGGAGAAATACAAAAGCACAAATTGATAGGGAATTATTAAGAGTGGTGTCACATGAACACGACCTAAGAGTAGGTAAAAAAATGACTCAAGGTGCAAAAGAAAGAGCTGCTATTAAACGTAGAGAAGATAGGGCAAAGGCGAAGAGTAGAATAACTTTCAAACCACAAGATGACCCATATTATACAAACGAATCATATCTTCACAGAATTGTGAAAGAGTCAGTTAAAAAGATGTTGAAAGAAATCAATAAAACTGAAAAAGAAAAAGATGAAAAAAAAGGATTTGTTGATGCTCAAGGTTGTAGATATGACAAACGCTACACATATGACGAATTGGAAGCGATGGGCATTGGCCCCGTTGGAACTTATTAAATAAAATGAACTTAATAAACATATGGGCGAATCGTTCTGATTCGCTCATTTTTTTTATTGTTTTGCTAATATTTATAAAGAAATATGTATTATAATATATGGCAAAGTTATTAAAGATTGGAGCAGCATACGTACCGAATTATGAAATGACTTTAAGCGATGGAACAAAGAAAATTGGTCCATACGTTTTGTTTTATTTTGAGGCAGACCCTAGGACTGCTGCTATAGTCGCGTCATCTTGTGGTGTAAGCAATATGGAAGCAAAGGATGATTATGTTATGAGAGCCGTTAAGGTAGACTTATACAAGAAGTTTATATATGGTCAGAAGATGCTTCCGGCTATTTTATCTGCATTTGAAAAGTGTGGATATGTATATGACAAGAACAACTTAAATCAATTGGAGGCAAATGTTGAGAGGGAGATAAATAACGTCTTAGACAGTGATGCCTCAAATCAGATATATGCTGATAAATCATCGTTTATTGATGATATTATTAAGGCTTTGGAAGATAATTTGAATAATCCTGCATTCTCAGCATATGTTAAATCCATTGGTGCTGTTCAGTATGTTGGTGATGATGTTATTGGTCAATTAACAACACTTTCATATGACAACACTTGTTTGGTAATGACTCAGTGGCTTAAAGCCGGAAAGCAAGGAAACCCTACTCATCTTGCGACAAGAAGACAATGGTCAAAGTTCTTTAACAGGGATATTGCTCCTGGTGCAACTCCGTTATACATTGTAACGCCTAAAGACACGTCTGGGCGAAGCAAGGCTCAGACTATGGCTGATTATGGTGTAAGTCAGGCTCAGTATGACGCAGACCCTATGTTGCAGAGACAGATTGATACTCTTCAAAATGATAAGGATTATGGCATAATGAACAACACTCGTTTTGGCTTAAATGGTATGAGTCCTTATTATGATTTAAGTGATACAGTGTTGCAGCCTGGTATGCCTGAGGTATATGATTTCAATAGTAATAGTCCTATTAATATTAACATTAATCCATCAAAGACGAAGCAGGCTGATGAGAAGAAGGGAGAATTAGTTAGTGCTGCATTGGGTGATAAGAAAACTGAGCGTGATATAATACAGTCACTCACCAATTATGCGGCAAAGAAAAATGACACTGCCTTATTAAGCATATTAGGTTCAAAAGGAAATACTGTAAGAAAGGCTTTTGAATATCTTGCTGAAAACTCTAAGACAATTATGCGTGAGGTTGACGCTGGAAAGAAGAATTTGTATTATAGTGTATTGCTTATATTCTTATTGGTTAGATATGGTATAGATACCGATTATGCAGGTACTCTTTTGGGTAGGTATCAGAGTCAGATAAAGACTTATGGTGGCTTGAACAAGAAGGTATTCCATGCAATTGGTGCTGATTTTGAAAACATTGTTGGTATTATTAATGGTGTTAAGGAATCAGTTAGCAATAGTACATTAATGTTTATGCTTGATGCATTGGGTATGTCTGTTAGCGATTATAAGGCTTTACCTAATACAGAAGAAGAGGCTGATGTCATGTATAATGATGTTAGAGAATCATTTATTAGAACATTTAATAATTTATTAAGATAAGAAATGAAATGAGTTTGTTTGGTAAGATTACAAATAAATTATTAAAAGAAGAATTTGAGGCTGATGGAGGCTTTTATGTCTTTCATGGCACAAGAAGTACCGCGTTGGATGGAATTTCAAAGAAGGGATTTGAACGTTTCTTCTCAGCATCCAATGGTGGTAACTTATATGGTGCCGGATTGTATACGACATATAAGTTATCAACTCAGGGTCAGAATGCTCATGGAGCATATGGCCAGCTTATGTTTAAACTTAAGGTAAAGAGTTTACGTAATTTTATAATATACGATGCTGATATTGCCAATAGGGTATATGGAAAATTAGATGTTGATGCTCAGTTAAGGATGATATTAACTAATGACCAATATCAGAGAATTAGGAATTGTGGAAATCTTGGTGGTTGGCGTTCATATGATTATAATAAATTAATAAACTCAAACAATGCTGATAAATCAAGTGTATGCGCATTGGACTTATGTAGATATTTTGAAAACAACGATAAAGAAGCTGGATATAGAATAAATGGTTATATATTCAAGGGAAACCATGATGGATATGTTTGTTTCTTGAGAGATTTTAAGAATGCATATCCTGTTGAAGTTAGTAATGACTGTGGTAGAACTTGGAAGAAGTTTGAGGGTGATAAGACATTGCAGGAATTTGGAATTGATGATGTTGACTTAAGATTTCAACTTGGAAAGCATAATTACAAATTAATGCAGGAATTGGATGAAGTGCCTTATTATTTCATAAATGGCTTTGCAAAGGTTAGTAAAGGTGGAAAATACAACTATTTATATAGACAGAAGCCATTAGTAGAAGGTGTAATAAGTCCGGTTTGGTTTGACTTTGCGCCTGAAACTTTTTCAAATCAAGGAAGAGCGAATGTTGTTATTGATGGAGAGACCTTCATTTTAAAGCATGGTGACAACACTGACTTTTATGTTTATTACAAGGATGGAAAGTTCTTATGTAACCTTGATAATTTTGGAAGGGTTTATACAATGATGAAAAGCAATCATGTTGTATATGACAAAGAAGATAGTGAAGATGATTTTTAATAAGAAATAAAATATACGTATATGAAAAAATTAGTAAGATTAACAGAAAGTGACCTTCACAGAGTTATTAAGGAATCTGTGAAAAGGGTATTAAGAGAAATGGATGGTGATGGATATGACCCATTTGAAGAAGGAAATGCAATTATTTGTTCTGTCAGCGCAAAACAATTGACATACGGAAATCGCGCACAAGCAGGGGCTAACTTGTATGGCAATGGTATATATATGTCAGTTGGTGACAAGATACCTAGTCATTATATGAATGGTGATGATATAATACAAGTTTATGTTGATGCTTCAAACTTTGCTCATCCAAGTAATCCTAAAGAGGCTATGGAGATTGGAAAAAGCGGCCAAGTTCCTGGTATGATTTTCAATACACGTCACGATGGTGAGGTTTGCATTGTATTTGATACAAGTTGTATATTAAGTAGAGTATAATATATAATAAATGTACGCACGTGCGCACGTATTGTGTGCTAAAAGTGTTAAATTTTTGTTAAAAATAAAAAAAAGTCGAGGAAAATTTCTTTTCTTCGATTTTTTTATGTATATTTGCATTGTAACGAAATCGCAAGACACGTTATAACGAAAAAATAATTTAAGTTTAACCAAAAAAGAATTCTGAATTATGGGAAAATGTTTTGTAGACCCAAATGCACTGCTTGCAGTTGCAGGAATGTTGGCAGCAATCGCTAACGGTGACGAGGTAGGTATCGCGCCAAAGCCAACACGTAGAAACCAACCTTGTGGCTGTGGCCGTCCTTTGACTCCGCCACGTGATGCACAGGGTCGTTTCGTAGGACGCTTCGCACGTCCAGTATGTCCTCCTCCAGCACCTGCACCTCGTTGGGGTGTATGTGAGTGTGAGCCACGTGAGGACAAGAATAAGGTGTTTGGTATCAACGTCCGCGTTGATGAGCCACGCATCGAGGATTACTCAAGCCGTTGGGCTTTCGAGCGTGACCACGCTAAGTTCGACCGCTTGGTAGATGCAGCAGAGGACTGCACTTGGGCAAATAAGAGCAACACTGCTCCTTTGCACAAGGTAAATGCTATCCGCAAGCGCATCCAGGATGGTCCAGTGTTTGGACGCAACCTTGTGGGCGAGACCCACTGGTTTTAATCCAAAAGAGTAAAACCTTAACGTGCTGCTTGTGAAAGTGGCACGTTTTTTTATTTATTAAAAATAACGTTATGTCTAAAAGCACATATTTCATTGTAAGGGGCACTGAGAAGATTCAGTATCGTGACAGTGCTGGGCATTTTTTACCGAAGCGTAAGAAATACATAAAGAAGTCATGTCCTAAGACTGTATATAGTCGTGACATAAGTAAGGCAAGGTTATTTAACAGTTATGCCAAGGCTAATTATGCTCTTCATGGAATAAATACAATTTCCAGAAGTGGATATGATTTTGACATAGTTCAAGTGGAATTAACAATTCAAGAAAATGAGTAAGGATAGTTTAGGAGATAGAATGAAACTCTATTATGAGAATCGTTCAAAGACATATTTAACACGTAGAACGCCAGTAATCATAAGGTTGGATGGCTGTCATTTCCACACGTTTACACGTGGATTTGCAAAGCCATTTGATAAGCGATTAATGGAAGCAATGCAGGAAACAACTCTTGAACTCTGTAAGACAATTCAAGGTACAGTCCTTGGTTACACACAGTCTGATGAAATTACATTGGTTCTTGTGGATTATAAGGCATTAAATACTGATGCTTGGTTTGATTACAGTATACAGAAGTTATGCTCTGTTTCTGCTGCAATGGCAACATTATACTTTAACAGAATTTTTAAGAGGAAGATAAAGGAGTTTGCCAATGAGCATTACAAGGCAATGACTGACGCAAAGACATATGGCGAAGAATTAACTCAGTCAATTCAAAACTTGATGAAGAGTTACAATCGTTCCATCGAGACTGGTGCGTTGTTTGATGCAAGATGTTTCAATATTCCTAGGGAAGAATTATTAAATTCAATACTATGGCGTATAAAAGATGCTAACAGAAATTCAATTTCTTCTCTTGCCCAGGTTCATTTTTCTCCAAAGGAATTACACGGAAAGAATAGTAGTCAGATGCAGGATATGCTGATGGATAAGTTCGGTATTAATTGGAATAACCTGTCAAATTATGAAAAAACAGGTACATTTGTCGTTAAAAATAAGGAAGCATTTGAAATACAAGATTTAATGATTAAAAATTATCTAGATTTAGAGAAATTTTTTATTGAAAAAAATGTATTTTTTTGAAACTAATTATATTTATTGGAGGC